>Ga0310037_10000036_pt1 | contig 132007 bp, 113 predicted proteins | sample Sb_taG_11_FD_200239 | JGI IMG/M metagenome (GOLD analysis project Ga0310037, IMG submission 200239) | Peat soil microbial communities from Weissenstadt, Germany - Sb_50d_3_AS metaG (v2) (version 2) | ecosystem: Environmental > Terrestrial > Soil > Wetlands > Peat | place: Germany... | reverse complement strand
GAAAAATTCGGCTTCACACGGATGTTGTCTTCAAAAAATCCTGAAATAACTTTCTCCAAAAAGACAACATGCCCCTGCCCTGTTTGGAGCAGATAGGTCGTTGGAATGGCGGCAGTGAAATCGGCGGTGCTGGCGAATGTATACGTGCCCGCACGATTAGTGAAATCGTCAAGGCCGCGGCGGCTGATGTCCGGTATATCGACACCGAAGCTGAGCTGATGCTTACCGTTGGCGTAGGTAAAGAAGTCGGTGCCGTCGAAGTGATATTCGGTGCGGCGCGAATCGGCTTGCGCCCCGCCGGCGGTGAAGAGTCCGGATACGGCGAGTTGAGGAGCGGCATCGATACTCGAAACAGAATTGTCGAAGTGGCCGACCAGGAATCTTATCTGGTTCAGCCAGTGCGGCGAAAACTGGTGAAGATCACTCACGTTGATCTCGTGTTCAAGAAAATGGGTGTCAACCCCGGCGCTCGGAAGTGTTGTTCCGCCAACGTTCTGATTTTCCACCGATCGATGTTCGTACGAGTATCCGATCCAGAACTGATCGCCATTGGAGAAGTCGTGAAAGATGCGTCCAGAACCAAAGAAATGGTGCGTAGGATTGGCGACCGTCTGAGGGACCGTACCGAAGCCGAGTGCTTCCGCCGAAGCCAGGGCAGTAGGATCGACGACCGCCTGCTGGTCCAACAAGTCTTCATCGAGCGCCAATAGAAAGCTGCTGTGCTTGCTGTGACCTATCGGTCCGGTGACAGATCCTTCGTAATATTGGCGGCGCTCGGGAGGCTTAACCAGAGCGAATGCGTTTGTCGCATCGAAGATTGAATCGCGAAACAGGAAATTTAACGAGCCATGATAATTTGCCGTACCGCTCTTGGTGACGATTTCCAGGCGAGCGCGGCCGGGACGCGAGAAGCGCGAGGAGTAAGGATTGTTGTTTATTTTTACTTCCTGCACGGCGGAGGGAGTGACCCCGGGTCCATTAGCCTCGATTCCGTTCACCACCAGCGTGACGCCGTTAGTTCCTGTGGCATTGTCGTCGAGAAAGCGCGACATCGTGGTGATGTAATCCTGATCGAAGACCGGGACGCGGTCCAGCGCGTTGCGGTCGATGGTATTTGCATTTTGATTGGCAGAATTCTCAGTGCTGACGAGCGGAACGGAATCTCCGGTGGCAACAGTGACGCTTTGGTTGAGGACTGCGATCTGCATCACAACGCGAATGGGAGACTGACGTTTTGCGCCTAGGTTTACGCTGACGCGGGTCTCGCGGAAACCCCCCGCCTGAAAGTCCAGCGTGTAGTTGCCAGGTGCGACGCGATCGATGCGAAAGGAGCCGGAGCTATCTGTCGCCGTCTGCGCCACTAATTTGTCGCCCGAGCTGAGCAGCGACAACTGCGCATTGGCGATCGCGGCTCCCGAGGGATCGAATACGGTTCCGGATATGGCCCGGGAAGACGAGGTGGAATATTGATCCTCGGTAAGACTTTTGGATGACGCGTGAGCAGAGTGGTCGAGAGTTTGGGCATGGAGTGCCAAGGACGAAAGAGCCACCGTGGCGGCGACCATGCATGGCAGCGATATCCATAAGACGTGGTATCTCACTCAAGGGCCTTGGACAAGATGCTACCAGCGCGGCGTTGCGGATTTGACGCCCGCGCAGGACAAGTAGGATCAATATCACAGCCACATGAAGCCTTCCTGAAAGATCACCCAGGCCGTCGATTTCGTCCCGGACGCTGACCAGCATGCTACGATGTTTCGAGAGGCCGTATGCCTTTTGTGGATACTCGCAACCTTGACGTCATTGAGCGGTTGCCCGGCTGGCATGGACGCTACTTCCATTCAGCGAACATGACATTCGCGCACTATGACTTCACTCGCGGAGCGTCGATCCACGAGCACTTCCATCCTGAAGAAGAAGTGTATGAAGTGATCGAGGGCGAACTCGAGGTGACCATCGAAGGTGTAGTGGAGGTCGTGCGACCGGGCGTGGTTGCCATCGTGCAGGCGAATGCCCGCCATTCGGTCAAGGCCCTCACAGATGGCCGAGCCATCATCGTGGACCATCCGGTGCGGCGCGATTTCGTGTAGGCGCCGTGGATTCCGGCAGATACTTACTCCACCGCCTCTTCCCACGCCACCGTTCGCCGCTCGTGGCTGCTCTTGTGGGCCAGCATCACCGCCCGCATCGTGCGCAGTGCCTGTTGCGGCGTCACCTCAAACTGCGCTTTCTTTTCAATCGCGTCCCGCACATTGGCGTAGAAATCGCGATAATCGCCGCGTTCCGTTTTCACTTTCACGCTGGGCTCGCCCACCAGACTTAATGTTCCCCACAATTCTTCCGCTTCTACTCCCCAGTCCGCACCCCAATCGGTGCCGTGGGGAGAATTCTCTCCACGCAACCGTGCCTCCTGCGGATCCAATCCATATTTCACAAACGATCCCTTGGTTCCATGAATCAGAAAGTGTGGTCCCGGCGCAAAGGCGAGGATGCGTGCCCGGCCCATGGCCCGCAACCCGGGATACTCCAGGCAAACATCGAACGAATCATCCACCTGTGACGTTTCCCGCTCGCAGAACGCGGATGCGGTAACGGCCCCCGGCTCGCCAAACAAGACTAAGGCCTGATCGAGCACATGCGGGCCCAGGTCAAACAGAACGCCAGCCCCGGGCTGGTTTGCCCGTTCCCGCCACGCATTCGCTTTCGGCTCAAGACGAAATCGATCGAATCGACACTCATACTCCACAACTGTCCCAAGTCTGCCCGACTCGATAATCTTCTTCACAGTCTGAAAATCGCCATCCCATCGACGATCCTGGTAGACGGTGATCAAACGTCCCCGCTCAGACGCAAGCCGAACCAATTTCTCGGATTCAGCGAGTGTCGGCGCGAACGGCTTGTCTACCACAACATCGCGGCCCGCCAACAGGCATGCCTTCGCCAAATCAAAGTGCGAATCGTTGGGGGTCGCGATCACGCAGAGTTGGATGGTCTTATCCGCCAACAATTCTTCGAGCGTTCGCACGACTCGCACATCAGGATATTTCTCCCGCGCCCGCGTTCCCCTGCGCTCCAGGATGCAAGCCAATTCCATCCCCGGGACGCCGCGGATTACAGGCGCGTGAAACGCCTGCCCCGCCAATCCAAATCCAATCAACCCCACTCGCACCATGCGGGCTCCTTATTCTGCAGTTTGTCCCTACCAGCAACGTTTTCGGGATTTACAGTTTTCTGCCGATATCGCCTTTTTGCCGCCCGCCATATAAACGATGGGTAGCTTGGCGGAAGATTTGAGTTTGAATAATTCGTTTAGGAGGCGGTAATGAGACTCGGACCCTTCCTTGTGATTGCTCTGCTGCTGCTGATTTTGTGGGCCGGCGGATTCTTGATGTTCCATGTGGCCAGCGGACTGATTCACCTGTTGCTTTTGTTCGCAGTCATTTCCTTTGTGGCGCACCTCTTGATGGGCGCCAGAACAGCATAGACTTTCGAGCCACGTTCGCCGGGGGAGCTAACCGGCTTCATCGCCGGCGCGCGGGCTCGACAGTGGCTTCAAAAAAAGGGTTGCGGGACCAGAACCCTCGGGACAGTCAACGGGCTGTTGCCGAGGGCTTTCTGCGTTGGGTGCCGATTGCTTTTCGGTCCTTAACTCGGCGCACGAACTTCAGCCCTGACCATACTTCTGTAACGGCACATACTTTCACGTCCACCAGGCCCGCGTCGAGTCCGATTCCGCGCACCAGGTTTTCGTCCAAGTCCGTCGCTACTCCTGAACTCTTCTTTGGCCAACTGACCCAGAGCATTCCTGCGGGGGCGAGCAATTTTGAGATCCGCGAAAACTCACTGGTCAATTGCGCTCGAGACTTGGTAAAGATCATCGCGAAATCGAGGGTGCTTCGCCGCTGCGGCTCTGCGAGGTCGCATCCCGCCAACGACTCGCGCAACTCCACACGCACGTCCGGCGGAGCATTCGCCAACTGCACGCGAAACCCCTCCTTGATCCCCAATTTCTTCGGCAGTGGCGTTCCCGAATATCCTGGCATCAACTTGCTCGTGAAGAGGAGCGATCTTAGCTGACCAAATCCGAAACCCGTAGGCCAAGCGTCGGAAGTCGGAAGTCGGAAGCCGGTTTGCCTACTGCGAGGTCGGTGCGAAGTATCCGCGCCTGGCTCTCACCCGGAAGGTCTTCCGGTCATTAGCTACAATCTCGATCGTACGAAAGTGACCGTCCGCCTTGAAGTTCGCCGGCTTATAGGAAACGGCATACTGGCTACGCAGTTCATCTTGAATTTCGGCAAACGCATTGGCTACATCACGAATCTGAAAGGGAAAAAACGCCCGCCCTCCGGTCGCATCCGCGATCCTTTCCAGCACCTTGTCGCCCGGTCCGTGGCTGCCTGTCACATTCGTGCTGATCGTATACACAATCACGTCGGCCCGCTGTGCCATCTCAATCGCTTCTTCACGAGTGACGTGGCTCAAATTGTCCTCGCCGTCGCTCAGCAAGATGATGGCCCGCCGCGTTGGCCCCGATTGCGCTTTCTTGAGCAGCTTGTCGCGGCACGCGTAGTAAAGCGCGTCATACAAAGCAGTACCGCCACCGGGCCGCAACTCGCGCACGCCGTGCCCCAGCTTTTGGGTATCGTCAGTAAAATCCTGGGTAACTTCCGGAGTGGCGTCAAAGCCAACGACCATGGCCTGATCGTAGCTTCGCCGCACCGTTTGATTCAGGAATTCAATCGCCGACTCCTGCTCAAACTTGAAGCGGTCGCGCACTGAATTGCTGGCATCGATCAGCAAGCCCACCTGCAGCGGCAAATTCGCCTCTGCGCGAAAGCTCCGGATCTCGACTGCGGGCTTGCGATCATCGACGATGTGGAAATCGTTTTGCTTCAAATCAGTCACGCGTTTACCGTGCTTGTCAGTCACCGTGAAGACCACATTCACTTCGTTGATGCCAACTTTAATTCGTGGGATATCACCGGATTCGGTGGCCGAATCGTCGGAATTCTTGTTTAAGGAACTCTGCGGCGCGGTCTGCTGCGTTTCTGCCGGAGCTGTCACGGATGGACTAGACGATGACTGCGCCGCGGATTGCGGCGACGATTGGGGTGAGGACTGCGCCGCCGGTGCAGTTTCTGCCTGTGCGACTGCGGCCTTGGGTAATGCTGCCGCGACCAGCACAATCGCCGCGCACACGGCCGAAATTCCGGGAAAGACGTTTCTACAGCAAAAGCCCCTCATTTGATGTTTATTATATCCGCAATGGCACAGCCTGGCCGCCCTGAGTTCTGTCAGGCCTTAGAATGTGGGGACAGCATCCCCCAGCTGTCCAGTCGAGCGCAGCTCGATGGCAGTCGCCTAGTCCTCCTCCACATTTCTCAAGAACTCTCTCAACTCCCGCGGCAGTTCGCTCTTCAGAGCGATCGTCTCGCCGGTTCGCGGATGGCGGAATTCCAGTGCGGCGGAGTGCAGAAAATTTCGCGGCAAACTGATCGCCGCCGATTTGCCACGTGCCTGTCTCGGGGCGCCATAGATCGTATCGCCCACGACGGGATTTCCCATCGCCGCCACGTGCACCCGGATCTGGTGCGTGCGGCCGGTATCGATCTTTACATCGAGCAGCGTAAATTTTCCAAACTCCGTATCAAGACGCCGGACGACGCGATAGTGCGTCACCGCCACGCGCCCGCCCTCAAGCCGCGTCGTCATCCGCGTGCGCCGGACGCGGTCGCGGCTGATGCCCTGCGAGATCGTTCCAGAATCTTTCTTCACCCAGCCGTGCACCAGAGCCACGTATTTCTTTTTCACCTCGCGCGCGGCAAACTGCGCGCTCAGCTTGCGATGCGCCTCGTCATTTCTTGCGACCACAATTAATCCGCTGGTCTCTTTATCCAGACGATGCACAATTCCCGGCCGCAAGTCGCCGCCGGCGCTCGACAAACTTTCTAGATGATGGAGCAGCGCATTCACGAGCGTCCCACGATTGCGCGCATCGTCGGTCGCGCCCGCGCCGGCGTGCACCATCATTCCTGCAGGCTTGTTGATGACCGCGAGATCTTCGTCTTCGTAAACGATGTCGAGGGGAATATCTTCAGCGACGGCCTTGAGCGGCGGCCTCTGCGTATTCCCTAGAACTTTAACGATCTCGCCGCCGCGCAGCTTCAGAGAAGTCTTTGCTGCGACATCGTTCACTAAGACTTTTTCTTCGGAAATAAGCTGCTGCACGCGTGCGCGGCTGACGTGCCCCAGGCGCGAGGCGAGGAACTGATCGAGACGCTTGCCCACATCGTCCGGCGCAACAGGGATCGTGATGGGGAATCGTTCGGACACGAGTTGGCTTCAATCAGGACGGATTGGGCCTCGCGTTCAACAATTGGATTCACGCGCAGTAAAGCTCGGCCCAGGTAGCTGACGCCGCACGCCATTACTCGACCGCATTCCGCGCAATCACTTCCCGATACCACTCCGCACTTAGCTTCGGCGTGCGCGTCTGGGTTTTGAAGTCTACATAGTGAAGGCCGAAGCGCTTGCTGTAACCGTCCGCCCATTCGAAGTTATCCATCAGACTCCATAAAAAATAACCCTTGATCGGATACCCTTCGGAAGCTGCGCGATGCAGGTGCGTCAGATGATTGCGCAGATACATAATCCGGTCGGTGTCCTCAATCCGGCCGTCAGCGGTCACGACATCATCGGCGGAGCAACCGTTCTCAGTGATGTAGAGTGCGCGCGGCTTCCAAATTTCGCTGACGTTGCGAACCGCCCAGTAAATCACCTCAGGCCCGATATAAAGCCAGTCCGAAGCCATACGCGGATAGGAGGTCTGGCGCTTCTCTATTGTGTAGCCGGCCGGTGAGGAGTCGGCGCGCACATACTCGGGCGTGTATACGTTGAGGCCAACGAAATCGAGCGGGCTGCCGATGATTTTCATGTCCCCGGCCTCGACCTTGGGAGCATTCGCGCCTTCGCGTTGCAGATAGCCGTCGGTGTACTTGCCTTCCAACACCGCTGTCAGGAATTGTGCATTTTCCTCGCGGGTGGCTTTGCGCGCAGCTTCGATCTGCTCGGAATCCTCGATCACCGGCACGTAGACCACTGCATTTTCCGCAAGACCGATCTGCGTGCCCGGTTTGGAATTTGCCCGAATCGCTTGCACTGCCATGCCGTGCGCCAAGATACCGTGATGGCGAATCTGATTTACCTGGTCGTCAGGCAGTTTCAGGCCCGGCGCAAACTTTCCGTCCTTGTAGCCTTTGTCAGTGAAGCAGATGAACTCATTGGTGGTGAAAAGGTGGCCGACGCGATCGGAAAGATGGCGGGAAATAAAACCTGCGTAATCGCCGAACGCTTTCGAAGTGTCGCGTGACTGCCAGCCTCCGGGCAAAGCCTGCGGCAGGTCCCAGTGGAAGAGCGTGATGTAGGGAGCGATGTTGTTCTTGAGCAGTTCGTCGACTACGCGCTGGTAGTAATCGAGGCCTTTTTCGTTCGGCTGGCCGGTGCCATCGGGAAAGACGCGTGACCACGAAATGGAGAAGCGATAACATTTCGCGCCCAAGCTCTTCAGTAACTTCACGTCCTCTTTGTAGAGGTGGTAGGAATCATCCGCGACATCGCCGGTTTCACCCTGAAAAGTTTTGCCCGGCGTGTGTGAAAAGGTATCCCAGACCGAGGGTTTGCGTCCGTCTTCGAGTACAGCACCCTCAATCTGATAGGAAGCCGTGGCGCAACCCCACATGAAATTGGGTGGGAATCGGAGGGCGCCCGGTGTAGGCATTTGCGCTAACGCGATCTTGGGGAAGGAAGCGCCGGCAAAGGCAGCTGCGGCGGCGCCAGCAAAGGTTTTGCCGAATCGACGGCGTGTGATTTTTCTCATGCGGCAATAAGGTTATCACTAGCACGGAGTCAAGACGAGAGTATGTGGAAAACGGACCACTCAGGGGCAATGCAGCTCAATCGCGGCTTTGAAAGGATTATCGCGTGGCCCCGATCGGCTGAGCTGGCACGTTCTTCGCTCCCGGTCGCAGCCACCAGATCAGGCCGCCGCCGATGACCAACCCTATCGCAATCAATTGAGTCCCTGACATCGCCCCTCCGAATACCGATCCTCGTCCCGGATCATCGCGCAGGAATTCAAGGAAGAAGCGCGCTACGCCGTAGATAAAGAGGAATGCCCCGAACACCTGGCCATCGAATTTTCTGCGCTTCAACAACCACATTAGGAAAAAGAAATTGGCGAACTCGACCGCTGCCTCGAACAATTGCGTTGGTTCCAGCGGCACGTTCAAAGGAGTGCCGGTAATCTGATTCGCCAGCGGATTCGTAAACGTCACCCCCCAGAAATGATGCGTCTCTTTGCCGTAGCAGCATCCCGCGGCAAAGCAGCCCAGCCGTCCGATCGCGTGGCCCACAGCCAGTCCGGGCGCGAAAGCGTCGCAGGTTCCGAGCGCCGGCATATGATACTTGCGCACGTACCACCATGCAGCCAGAAACGCCGCAAGCAATCCGCCGGAAAAAACTCCTCCGGCCTGCAGCGTTGCTACCGTGAAAATTTCTGAAGGATGCGCCGAGTAGTAGCTCCACTCATTAATGATATAGAGCAACTTGGCGCCGATAATTCCGGAGAGCACGACTAGAATTCCAAAGTTCCATGCCTTATCGCCGTCGATCCCGAGGCGCTCGGAGTTGCGCACACTGATCCATAGGCCGAGCAGAACTCCCATGGAAACCAGGAAGCCATAGGTCGGCAAAAAGAATTTCCCGAAATGCACTAATTGCGGATACACAGTTCAGTTAGATGCGGGAAACAAGCGATTTGCTACGAGAATCAGTTTAGCAGGGAATTCAGAAGTGTCGATGGCTGCAGATGCTACCGCGGGCTTTCGCGGACGAGGGCGTCCGCGCCACACATAAAACATCAAGCCGACCCACTGTGCCGTGTGACGGGCCGAGAATGAACCGTCAGATAGACGTTGGGAACCCGCCGAGACCCTTTAGGCATCTCCGCATGGCGGAGCATCGCACACCGGATCCTAGTTCGAGTCGAGCCCCCGTTCATTCAGCATTGGTTCAAATATCGGTTACCGTCATCACCAACCCCGCAGGCCGGCTTTCACTCTGCATGCTAGGAGAAATTCCCCCGAATTAGCAATAGGGGGAGTGCAAATAGTTGGCAGACCAGTTGCAACTAAAGTAATCACGCCATCACATTCCCGACTTGCGACTTTGCTTGCGCTGCCTATGCAAAAAAAGCTGGAAGAATCTACAATCGAGAGGTCGTGTCCTCCGTATCCAATCGGCCGCCGAGTAGTTTTCTTCGACTTTTGCCGAAGGCTGAACTCCATCTGCATCTCGAGGGCGCGATTGAGCCGGCCACGCTGCTTGAACTTCGCGCGCGCCGTGGCGAACGCGTTTCGCTCGCCGAGGTTGACCAAATTTACCGCTATGCCGATTTTTCCGGTTTTCTGCTGGCCTTCAAGAACATCACGGAGCATCTGCGGACGCCCGAAGATTACGAGATCATCACCCATCGGCTGATGCAACATCTGAGAGAAGAAAATGTTCTGCACGCCGAGGTTTATATCTCGGTCGGGGTTTGCCTATGGCGCAAGCAGGATTTTGCTGCCATCTTTGAAGGACTGGATCGCGGTCGCGCGCGCGGTGAGCGCGACTTCGGGATTTCGCTGCTTTGGATTTTCGACGCGGTCCGGCAACTTGGCGCTGAAGCTGCGCAGAAGGTTTTTGAGCTTGCCGTCCGCTACCACGATCGCAGTGTGGTCGGCGTAGGCATTGGCGGCGACGAGCAGAAAGCTCCGCCCGAGCTTTTTCGCGACTGCTACGCGTGGGCAGAGGATCATGGCATGCGGCTTACGGCACACGCAGGCGAGACCGGGCCGCCGGAATCGGTTTGGGGTGCCCTGAACCTGCATGCCGAGCGCATCGGACATGGGCTGACCGCGTTTCACGATCCTGATCTGGTGGAAGAACTCGCACAGCGGCAGGTCCCGGTGGAAATCTGCCTGACCAGTAACTTGCGCACCGGACTCTGTCCGAATCTGAACGAGCATCCCGCGAAGAGTTACTTCGACCATGGCGTGATGATCACGCTCAACAGTGATGACCCTGCCATGTTCAGCACCACGCTCGCGCGCGAATACCAGCTTGCACAGCAGACATTCGGATTCACCGATGAGCACCTCCGCGAACTGGCCCGCAATTCGTTCGAAGCCTCATTCCTGCCAGCGGAAAAGAAGTTAGAGTTCTTGAATCTTTTCGACGCCGCAGCCGCGAGATAACTGCCCACTTCCAATTTCTAATTTCCGATCGGCGATTGTGGACTGAAACACTCTTGCCTTCAAATCATGGCTCAGCGTAGCCTTTTCTGAGAACTGAGAACTGAGAACTGAGAACTGAATGTCCCTCCACATCGGCATCGTCGCCTGCAGTACCGAGGGAGCTGCGCTCTGTTACCGCTGCATCTCGCTCGAAGGCTCGCAAATCCTGGGCAAGCACGATCACCCCGAAGTGTCGCTGCACTCTCACTCGCTGGCGAAGTACATGCAGTGCGTTGGCGTGGGTGATTGGGCCGGCGTGGCTGAGCTCATGCTTTCTTCGGCGGAAAAGCTGGCTCGTGCTCGCGCCGATTTTCTCATTTGTCCCGACAATACTATTCACCAGGCTTTTGATTTAGTCGAACACCGATCGCCACGTCCCTGGCTGCATATCGCAAGAGAAGTCGCGAAAGAGGCGCAGCGCCGCCAATTCAAGCGTCTCGCAGTGCTCGGCACGCGCTACCTGATGGAGGGCCCGGTCTACCGCGAAGTACTGAAAGCTGCTGGCATCGAGCATCGCGCTCCCAGAGCCGAGCAGCGCGAACGCATCGACCAGATCATCATGGACGAACTGGTCAAGGCTCAATTCCTGCCGCGCTCGCTTGCGTACTACGTGGAGGTAATCCGCTCGTTGAAGGATGAGGGTTGCGATGCCGTCGTGCTTGGCTGCACTGAAATTCCGCTCCTCGTAACGCCAGAGTCTTCACCGCTGCCCACGTTGGATTCCACGCGGTTGCTAGCGAAGGCAGCGGTGCGCAAGGCGGTGGAAGGTTAACGTCCCATGTGGGGACAGCCGCCCCCGGCTGTCCAGCCGAGCAAAGCTCGGCCGTTTTTGCAGCGCGGCACTCTTACCTGCGAAATGTATCCACGAAAATGGACAATTGAACCATTTAGGTGTGAGGCGCTATGCGACTTACGAACGGCGACGAACAACAACCCAAACGCCACCAGCTGAAATTCCGGCAACTCCCAGGATCTTATGCAATCGTGCGCCTTGCGCCAGACTCGAGCATCCCCGACTGGGCCATGAGGGGCGAATTCACATCGATTACGCGAACTGCCGACGAACTTTCCATCGTCTGTCCGGCAGAAAGTGTCCCAAAAGATTTCGATCCCGGGCTGCGCTGGATCTGCCTAAAGCTCGAAGGCCCCTTTCCATTCTCGCAAACCGGAATTCTACTCTCCTTCATCGAACCGCTCTCTAACAATGGGATCCCCATCTTTGCCATCTCGACCTATAACACGGATTACGTTCTAATCCCGCAGGAGCACGCGGACTGGGCCAAGAATTTACTGCGCAAAGCGGGGCACGAATTGCAGAGCGGATGAAACAGGCGAGCGCGTTGAAATTCTGCGCGTGTCGAAGACAACGAAGCCGGAGAATCCTAAGATTCTCCGGCGTAGTTGGTGTCGGCGTTTTGCGATTCTTCTATTGTTTCACATCGGCTGACGCAATATCGAGCGTAAGCATGAACCCGTTCGTGCCCTTATACTCGAATGTTTTTGGCCCTGTCTTGTAGCCTTCGAAGTCACTTGGCATCATGACAAAACCGTCATTTCGTGGTGTGCCCCAATATTTCAAGTTATGGATCACCACCGGGTCGTCAGTATTTCCTGGAAATCGGTGCAGCTTTACTTCTGCAGTTTTTCCGCCATCGATCGTGGCGTGCGCCTCGTCCTTGTTGTATTCCCAGGTGTCAATGTTCCCCTCCGCGGTTTGGAACGAGTTCCACTTCACTGGGAAGACATGCGGAAGGATCGCCCCGAGGGCGGTCTGCTGTTCTTTGGACATCGCCTTGTCAAACGTAACCAGCGCCCAGTCGGTTTTTCCCTGAGAAAAATCGGCACCCAGATCGCCAGTTATCCAGAACTTCGCGCCGTCCAGGTTGACCGAGCCATAGTGTCCGCGATTCACCTTGTAGGCATTATTAAACTTGCAATAGTGGGCTGCCGCGCCCTGTTCGTGGTGGGCGGCAGGTTTGGGGTTGAAGTAGCACTGGCAGAACATCGGGCAACTGCACGCTTCAATGGTGGTCGCGTTCAGCGCCCAGTCGGGCTGCGACGTGTCAGTGTTGCTCATTGCGAGCAATACCAGGACGAGAGAGATACCCCAAGCTTTCAACATGCTTAATACCTCCTCGGCGGCAAATTATGATCGCCACGAAGCGGTTTTGCAAGCTGATTTCACGTATGCGCATACCAGTCCATTTGCGTCGTTCGCCCCGCCAAATTCGCCGAACAATGTTGCGAATCCTGCACTTATTTCGCATCCATGCTGTAATAGATACATTCAGCCCATGCCTTCAGCTCTAACAATCCTGCGCCGCCGCGCCAAAGCCTTGCACCGCAACCTGCGCGGAGCAGCCATGTCTGCCCGCGCGCTGGCTTCGAGCGATCATCCCCTGCTGGCGCACATTATTCCCGTGCGGCGGTGTAATCTGAGTTGCACGTACTGCAATGAGTTTGACGATTTTTCGAAGCCGGTGCCGACGGAGGAAATGTTTCGGCGCATTGACAAGCTCGGCGAGCTGGGGACGGCAGTGGTCACGATTTCCGGAGGTGAGCCGCTGCTGCATCCCGAACTGGATGATGTGATCCGCCGCATCCGTTCGAACGGCATGATCGCCGGATTGATCACCAACGGATATTTCCTGGTTCCCGACCGGATTCAGCGCCTGAACCGCGCCGGCCTCGAGTGGCTGCAGATCTCCATTGACAACGTGAATCCCGATGAAGTGTCGAAGAAAAGTCTGAAGGTTCTCGACAAGAAGTTGCAATTCCTCGCTGCCTTTGCCGAGTTTCATGTGAATATTAATTCCGTGGTGGGCGGCGGCATTTCAAATCCGCAGGACGCGCTGACCATTGGCAAGCGGGCCATTGAACTCGGATTCAGTTCGACCGTCGGAATCATTCATGATGGCAGCGGCCAATTGCAGCCGCTGGGTGGGGAAGAGCGCCGCATCTATCATGAGATGAAGTCGATGGAGAAGCGCAGTTTCACGCGCATCAACGCCTTCCAGGACAACATTGCGCGAGGCCTGCCCAACGATTGGCGCTGCCGCGCCGGCGCGCGCTATCTCTACATTTGCGAAGATGGTTTGGTGCATTACTGTTCGCAGCAACGCGGCTACCCCGGAGTGCCGCTCGCGACCTACACGCGCGACGATATGCGCCGCGAATACCTCACGGAGAAAGGTTGCGCGCCGAATTGCACGGTTTCATGCGTCCACCAGGTTTCGATCTTCGATGGATGGCGCGCCCCGCAGCATCCTGCACCGGCAAGCTCTTCGGCGGGGCCAGTAGGCGAACTGGTACAGATTAAATAACTGTCTAGTCAGCCTGAAACAAACGTGTCATCCCGAGCGCAGCGAGGGACCTTGGTTTCCGCCTGCGCTGTGCGTGTGACTGTCTCCGGCAAACACCAAGATCCCTCCGCTGCGCTCGGGATGACAAATCATTTGCGCTGGTCTCAACGGCCCCAGCTCTATTTTTTCGGCTGCGCCGAGGGCGGCAAAATACCATTCAGTCGCAGATATTGGGCGGCGGCAGCGTAGTGGTCGGCCCAACCGCTGGCCAGGCCAAGCGCGGCCATGGCGCGGGGAAACTGGTGCCCGCCGAAGAGTTCCACGCTATCGCCCAGCTTGGAGTCGTCCATCTTGCCCAGCGCTTCGCCGCAAAAATCGAAGGAGGCGGTGGCCGCCGCTAGTAACTTGTCCTTAGGATCGGTTTCTTTAACTTCTTCGACTTTGGGAGCGGGAACGTCGGCTGCTTTGGCACACCCGTTATTATCGGAGCCAATGATGTGGACGACGAGATGCGCAAAGGTCATCTGGTCAGGCGTCGGCTTGTAATTGAATTTGTCGGCGGGCATCGCGGTGATGGCCCCGAGAATATTGTTGCGCGAGCGTGGCAGTAGCATGCGCAGTGAGGCCGTTACTGGATCCTTAATAGGCGTCGACGGGGACGAGGTTCCGGTCTGCGCCTGTGCATGGCAGGAAGCTGCGCAGGCCAACGAAACAAAAAGTGCAAGTGTCTGTTTCACAAGTACCCTCCTAAGTGACCGAGCAACTGTTGCGGCGCTCGATGGTAAACGGTTTCAAGCCCGCTCGTATTAGGACGTCAAGAGCGGCCGGACGTAAGCATTCGGCTGACGCAGGTGCGGCAGTCTACGCAAATGCAGCGCCAAGGGCTGCCCCCGCCAATGTAAATACCACCCACCATCCAAAGACAATGGCAAACGACGTTCCCCGCTTCACTTTGCTCACGCAGGCGAATCCGATTGCAGTGAGGGCTAGAGTCCAGATCATAAAAATGTCCACCGCGGAGGCCACGCCGTATAGGAATACGTTGTCCGCCGGATTCATGAAATAGCCGGGATTGGTGGCGACTGGATTCCGAAAGGAAAACGAATCCGGGCTTATGCCGGCTGCGACAGAGAGCAGGGCCAGCAGCGTCTTCAACATAAGCGGCAGCGCGGAATAAATGACAATGGCAAGCGAGACTTTATAGGAAACATCCGCGCCTGCGGCCAACTTAAAAGTTGCGAACAGTGCCGTGGTGATAATCAGCCAGATCAGGAGTGTAACCGCCGGAAATACGTAGGAGATGATTTCTGTGAACTTTGCTCCCCGCTCCAACCGCAGTTCACGCTGATCGGCCGGCAGGTTTTCTAAACGCGCCTGGGCCTTGGGCTGAGACTGCATCTGGTTTTCCATGATCTTGCGGAAGCCGATTTTCTGGCCCGCAGAATAAACAAACACAGTGGAGACCACCACCATGAGCAGAAACGGCGCCCACCAGGCTGCGCTGCGGCGCAGGTCGGCGAAAGTTTTCGATGGTGCAATGAAAGTGTCGACGATGCGCGCACCTTGGGAAAGTACAGCGCGCTCAGGCGCGGGAATGGGCGCAGACAAAGGCTGGAGCGGGGCGGCGGCCATATGGTTGCCTCCTGCAAACGAGCAACGGAGAAACGAAGAACAAGATGCGAAGAATTCTAGCCGGGAGGCGGCGGCGAGACAAGGGCCTGCACGTTAAGATCGAGCCATGCAGAACATGACGCCTCTCGCGATTGCGGCGTTTGGGTTGGAACTGGCTCCGGCAGTGCTGTTCGGCTGTATCGCGGAGCGGGTTGCTCGCGTTGTGGGGCGTTGGCCTGCGGCGGTGCGCGTGTGTGTCCCCGCTTTACTCGTCGCACCTTATTTATTGATTTCGATTTCGCAGCACATGTTTCGCTGGACGTGGTTTGCACTCTATGCAGGATTACCCGTTGCGATTGCGTGGCTGCTAATGAGCGCGGCAGAGGCCGATCCCGAGCAGCGAGGAGATTGGCGCGACTGGTTCATTCTGTTGGTGCTGGGGCTGGCTGTCGACTTGCGCTGGTTCGACAGCGCATGGCCGAACGGGTTACGAGCTCTTAATGAACTGTTTCTGGTGGATGCAGGCCTATACGGATTTCTGGCGATCCGGCGGGCGAGCGGCACGGGTTACGATTTCCATTTGCGATGGAGCGACTGGAAAACCGGTCTGCGGGAACTCGTTTTTTTTGCTCCTGTGGTTATCGTGCTGGGACTGGCGCTCGGCTTCATCCATCCACATCGCAACCTGCCAGGAATCGGCAGCGCACTCTTGCGATGGGTGGAGATATTTTTCTTTACCGCCGTGCCCGAAGAACTTTTCTTTCGCGCCTGGGTGCAGAACTTGCTGGAGCCGCGCGTGGGAAGGCACGCGGCTCTGGTTCTCGCGTCTGTGCTGTTTGGGCTCTCGCACTTCAACAAACGGTCTACACATTTCAACTGGCCCTATGTGCTGCTGGCGACCATTGCGGGCATTTTCTACGGCCGCGCGTGGCGGGAGCAGCGGCGAGTGCCTGCCTCGACGATTACCCATGCCAGCGTGGATTGGATTTGGGGGATCTGGTTTTAGCAGCAGGGCCGGCGTCACGTCTCAAATGGCCAAATGGGCGCTAGCGAACCGGCTGCTGGTGAAATGGCGATATTACGCCAATGAACCACCACCGTTGAATCGGATGGCGACGAAGCGGTCATCTCGCATCAAACGAACTGAGCGCTGCCGCGGATCTTCTATTTCGGAGGCGCGAGGCTACTTCATGTGGCAGAGGAATTGGAGTTCGGGAACTGTGAACTTGTCTTTGTGAGCTCGCCACCAACTGCGCCACTCGTTTTGTATGTTTTCAGGGGATCCCCCGGCTGCCGCACTGCCTTCGAACGACTGCCCCGTGAGCTCTTTTAAACTCGTAATCGCTCGTTCTCGCACATTCGAATCTTTGTCCGTGATGGCATTGATGAGAATCTCGACAGCATTAGGCACCGTGGAGTACCGCAGAGCGTAAGCAGCGTTTTTGCGGGTTACGGGATCAGTGCTGAAAAAAAAGCGCTGTAGCTGAGGAACCGCTTCCGACTTGCCAAGCTGCGCAATGCCGACCATGGCAGCAAGCTGGACATACTCGTTGGGATCATCCACATAACGCTCGATCAGGCCTAGATAGCTTACGTCCCCGCTCTGTCCTAAGGCCTCTATGGCACGGATACGAGCAAGTCCGTAATACGTGACGGCCTTGTCAGGAGCGGATTCCTTGGTCGATTTGCCGGGAGCGATTACGTCGGCCAGTGCCGCCCTGGCGTGAGGCGTATCTAGCCGTCCGAGCGCCTCAACTGCATGCATGACAACAAATGGGTCTTCATCTCGTGAGAGCCTCAACGCAGTCGTCTCGAAGTAATTGGGGGATGTTGTAGCAAGCACGTCCAGGGCCGCATGCCGGACATCAGGATCGCTACTATGCAAGTTACGCTCGAACTCCTGGAGGGTTCTTTGCACACGTGTCGAGTCCGCTGGTTCCAGATTGACTTCGAATTTTGAGACAAAGGTGAAATCGTGGACCTCCCCGCGATCTGAACGCACAGGTATATGCCGTGTCGCGGTCACCTGGTATTTCCCCTCCCGTTCGAACTGATACCAGGAATCGAGGGGCCATTGGCCTCTGAAAGACTCGCCCGGTTCGAGTACCGACTCCTCATCTTGGCACCCAGGATCCCATCGAGCGCCGCAAGCCGCACCGGCTCCGCTGACTACGAATTCGTAACTGGCTAGACATTTGCCCGAAGTTTTCGCGTTGACGTAGACGACTTCCTTCCCCGAGTTGTTCATCTCCACATTAAACAGTACAGGCTCACCGACTATGTAGCCGTCCTTTTCCGCATAAAAGCGACCCTGCAAGTCCTGCGCAGATGCTGGCAACGAACCAAGGCACACGGCCCCAAGTATCAAGATAGTGGCGCGAGTTCGCAATTCAATCCACATTTTTGCTCCCCAACACCGCATACAGTGTTAGGCGTTCCAACTCGAACATTATAGGCGCGCCGCTGGCATAAATGGCTCCTCGATTGGCGAAACCAGTCGATAACACCACCAACCCGTGGCCAGCAATTCCGCCTCCTTCGGCAGCCCTTTCACGGACCCGGTTGCGTCCCGTGATAACGCAAGTATCCCAATCCAACGCGCAGGTGGTGATGAAGCGTATCCGGAACGCAGATGGCGAAGCAGAGGCCGAGCAGTCCCTGGGCCAGGCCGATTGCCCAAAGATTGCGATAGCGACGGAAGAGTGCGCATGAAATTATTCCCCACACCAGCGTCGCCATGGTGAGCACGAGGTTGGGCAGATGTGCCGCGGCGAAGAGCGTACCGGCGAGCGTTAAAGCGGCAGCTTCGCTAGAAAGCAGGCGCAGCAGGCGGTCCATGAAATAATCCTGCAGAAGGAATTGCTGATAGATCGTCCAGAGAACGTACCCAAAGATATGAGCGAAGTCTCCTTTGTATAGTGGATGCAGTGTGCCGCTTTTCGCGGCGACCAACATGCTGAACCCCGTGAGCGCGATTGCTGCGGGCAAGATCCACAATGACGGGAGCAGGCCATGCCAGCCAAGGCCAAGTTCATCGCGGCTTTGGCGGCGCGCAAGCACCACCGCCAGAGTCAACACGAGCACGAGGGGAGAGAGAATGCGCTGCAGGTGCTCGGGCGTCCAGATGACGGCGACTATCGTCCCGTAGCCGAGGATCAGTTCGATTAGATCGCGAGCGCGGCTGGGTTCAACGCGGGACATATGAAAAGTATGGCACAGCGAGTTGTGGAGGCTGAGTTGAAGGCGGCCGAGCTGCGCTCGGCGGACAGCCGGGGGCGGCTGTCCCCACATAAACCTTTCACAGCTTCCCATCAACTTAGACTGCGACCTCCGGCGTGGCTTCGAGCAGGCTGCGCGTGTAGGGATGCTGGGGGCGTGCGGTGATTTGTTCTCTCGATCCCACTTCCACAATTTTCCCGCGATACATCACGGCGATGCGAGTCGAGAGATAACGAACGACGGGCATCGAGTGCGAAATGAAAAGATAGGTCAGGCCGAAATCGCGCTGGAGTTCCGCCAGCAGGTTGACGATTTGAGCGCCTACGCTGACATCAAGGGCCGAGACCGGTTCGTCGGCCACGATGAATTTGGGACGCAGCGCCAGAGCGCGGGCGATGCCAATGCGCTGGCGTTGACCTCCACTGAATTCGTGGGGAAAGCGCGGCAGGATGGATTCGTCGAGTCCGACCGCGCGAAGAAGTTCGACAACGCGGGCGCGGCGGGCGGCTTTCGTCGTCCCACCTTTCGCAGAAACCGCGGCAGAAACCGCGAAAGATGCGGCACCCTCAGTGCTTGCGCTTCCGTGAATAATTAACGGTTCGGCGATGATGTCTTCGACGCGGAAGCGGGGATCGAGTGAGGCGAAGGGATCCTGAAAAATGATCTGCATATCGCGGCGCAGGCGGCGCATTTCGCCGCGGCTAGCGGCGAGAAGGTCGCGGCCTTCGAACCGAATGCTGCCCGACGTAGGCTCGATAAGGCGCAGGATCAGTCGTCCCAGCGTGCTCTTACCCGAACCCGATTCGCCGACCAGACCGAGGGTTTCGCCAGCGTGAATCTCGAGCGAGACCTCGTCGACGGCGCGGACTTCATGCGTAGTTCCGGACTTCCTGCCCAAGGCAGATTCTGCCTGCGAATAAATCTTTATAAGATTGCGGATTTCGACGAGCGGCACGATGCGGATGTTAGCAGAGGATTGAAACTGTCTGCCACGGATTTCACGGATTTCACGGATAACGTCTAATTCGTACTGATCATGATCAGTGCAGAGCCGGAGGAAATCGCTATATCCACGCAACCATCTCGTCTCGATCATCGCGCTGCAATCATTGGCACGGCGGTCAGCGCGGCCAGCAGTCCGACGAACCTCCAGCGCGTGAAGTGTTCTTTCAGGACGATGCGGGCGAGCAGTACCGTGACTGCGGGATAGAGCGACGAGATCACGACCGCTTCGTCGAGGCGTCCAGTTTGGCTGGCGAGAACAAAAAGAATGGTCCCCAGGGAATCGATGCCACCGGTGAGCACGCCCCAGCGCACACCCGACGCCGTGATATCCCGAAAATTTCCCTGCATCGGGACGATCAAGCCGGTGACGATCAATCCTCCGGCCCGGGTGAGCGACGCGAGCCATAAGGGTGAGCCGCTGCCCGCCTGGCGGATGCAGAGATAGAAACCGGCAAAGCCGATGCCTGCGAGCACAGCTTGTCCGATGCCTTGGGGAGTGCTGCCGTCTTCCGCGCGCGTGATCAGCCAGAGTCCGATGACGGCGAAGACGAAGCCGACAATTGGAATCCTGCCGGGAAAGCCTTCGGTGAGCATGGAGAAAATCGTCGGGATCGCAGCGCTCAAGACTGCGGCTACCGGTGCGGTCAATCCCATTCTTCCTGAAGAAAGAGCGCGATAGAAGATGGCGAGAGAAGCGCCTCCAGAGACGCCGCCTGCCAGAGCCCATGCTGCGCTCCGTTCCGAAGGGAATGTTGTGTGGCTGGCCAAGGCCAATGCACCTACCAGAAGCAGCCCGCCGAGGTTTACGACAGCCGTGAAGACAAATGCATTGGCGCGGCGGGTAAAGTATCCACCGAGAAAATCGCTGGTGCCCCAAGCTGCCATTGCGGACATTCCGTAGGCGGCGGTCGTGAATTGGGGCGCGGCGGACATGCTCGACGAGGGTACCATGGGATGGGGTGGGCTATGACTTGAGCCGCGGGACCGTCATGTCTGGTGAGGTCAAAGAGGAAATTGACTCCCGCGCGGCGGCACTCTACCATGGTGCCACTTCGCGAGCGCTGCAAATGTTCGGCCACTCATGATCGGCGAAACCATCTCTCACTATCGCATTCTAGAAAAGCTGGGCGGCGGCGGCATGGGAGTGGTGTATAAAGCCGAGGACACGCGGCTGCACCGCTTCGTTGCACTCAAGTTCCTTCCCGAAAGCGTGGCTCGCGATCCGCAGGCGTTAAGCCGGTTTCAGCGGGAGGCGCAGGCGGCGTCGGCGCTGAACCACCCCAACATCTGCACCATCTACGACATCGGCGAGGCTGACGGCCGCGCCTACATTGTGATGGAGTATCTGGATGGCTTGACGCTGAAGCACACCATCAACAACGCGCCCATGGACCTGGAGACGCTGCTGCGAGTTGCGCTGGACGTGACGGATGCGCTTGATGCCGCACACACCAGGGGTATCGTGCACCGGGACATCAAGCCCGCCAACATTTTTGTGACCAGCCGGGAGCACGGCAAGATTCTCGACTTCGGGCTGGCCAAAGTGACGGCGGCGCCGGGAGATGCCACCCAGACGCAGACCAGCACGGGTGCGGACCAGTTGACCGACGCCGGATCGACTGTGGGCACGGTGGCTTATATGTCGCCCGAGCAGGCGCGAGGCAAGCCGCTCGATTCGCGCACCGATCTGTTCTCGTTTGGAGCCGTCTTGTATGAGATGGCGACCGGGACGCTGCCGTTTCGTGGAGACACCACGGCGCTGCTGTTCGAATCGATCCTGCATAAGGCGCCGGTCGCGCCGGTGCGGCTGAATCCCGATTTGCCGGGCGAGTTGGAACGCATCATCAACAAAGCTTTGGAGAAAGACCGCGATCTGCGCTACCAGCATGCTTCAGACATGCGGGCGGATTTGAAGCGTCTGAAGCGGGAAGTGGATTCGAGCGGTACCTCGGCGGTCGCGGCTGGAGACGCGGAGAGCCCGGCAGGGGCATCGGCCGTAAGACCGGATTCGAGCGGGAAAGGGCCGGCGGCCGCGGGGTCGGGAGCGGGCCCCACCGTCGCCGCACGATCGAAACTAGGATGGATCGTTGGGGCCGTGGCTCTGGTGGTGGTGATTGCGGTGGGGATCGCCGGATACTTCTACGCGCATGGTCCCGCGCCCAAGCTCACCGAGAAGGACACGATTGTGGTGGGTGACTTTGCCAATTCGACCGGCGATCCGGTATTTGACGACGCGCTCAAGCAGGCGCTGAGTGTTTCGCTGCGGCAATCGCCGTTTCTGAATGTGCTTTCCGACGAAAAAGTGGCGGCCACGCTGAGGTTGATGACACGGCCAGTCAACACTCCGCTCACCCCGGACGTGGCGCGCGAGTTGTGCCAGCGCGCCGACAGCAAGGCTTATATAGCGGGATCCATCGCCAGCCTGGGTAGTCAATTTGTGATAGGCCTTAAGGCTGTGAATTGCCTGAATGGAGACACGCTGGCGCAGGAACAGGCCACGGCGCCCGGCAAGGAGAAGGTGCTCGATGTTCTGGGCGAGGCTGCCGGAAAGCTGCGAGCCCAGTTGGGCGAATCGCTGGCTTCGGTGCAGAAGTTTGATGCTCCGCTGGCGCAGGAAACTACGCCCTCGCTGGAAGCGCTCAAGGCGGTCAGCATTGGCCGGAAGATCGAGCACGAGAAGGGATCGGCTGCCGCTCTTCCTTCTTATCAGCATGCCATCGATCTGGATCCCAACTTCGCAAGTGCGATCGAGGGCGTGGGCATTATGTATGGCAACCTCGGCCAGCCCACGCGTGGCGTGGACTATTTGAGCAAGGCGTTTGCCTTGCGCGACCGCGCCAGCGAACGAGAAAAGCTGCATATCACGTCGATGTATTACATGGCGGCAACGGGAGAACTGGACAAAGCCATCGAAACCTTCCGGGAGTGGGAGGAGAACTATCCACGCGACGAAACTGCTTACACGAACCTGAGCGCGCTGTACGCCATCGAAGGCAAGATGGAACAGGGGATTGACCAGACGCGCGATGCCGTGCGTCTGAATCCGGATAATGTGATCGCGGTCGAGGACCTTCTCGCATTCCAGGTCAGTCTTGACCGCTTCGATGAGGCTCGTCAGCTCTATCAGCAGACTATGGCCCGCAAGCTCGATGACGATACGTTGCATATGGTTCTCTACGCGGTTGAGTTCGTCGAAAAGAATCCCAAGGGGATGGCTGAACAGGCAGCATGGTTTGAGGGGAGGCCGGAACTTCAGCATGAGATTCTGGCTCTGGAATCCGATACGGAAGCTTATGCCGGACATGTCGTCAAAGCGCGGGAGTTAACGCGCCGCGCCGTAGAAGCCGCCGTGCGTGCGGATAACAAGGAGTCGGCGGCAATCTGGCAGCTCTATAGCGCGTGGCGAGAGGCGATCTTCGGCAATCTGGAGGAAGCGAAGCGGGAAACAGCCGCCGGCTTGGCTCTTGCTCCCGACAGCCAGAACGCGCAGCAGCTTGCGGCGCTAATTCTTGCTCGGGCTGGCGAGACGGCGAGGGCGAACGCGCTGGCCCAGGAATTGGCCAAGCGATACCCGATACACACAATCGTGCAGTCCTATTGGCTGCCCGCAATTGCGGCGCAGGTGGCAATAAACGCCAAAGATCCGGCGACCGCGATAACGCAGGTGAGAAACACCGCGAATCTGGAATACGGTTTGACCGTCGGCAACTCCAATAGCTCCTGCCTGTATCCGACTTATCTTCGCGGCGAGGCTTACCTGGCTGCAGGTCAGGAAGGTGCGACCGCGGAATTCCAGAAGATCGTCGACCATCCCGGCATTGTCTGGAACTGTGCCACCGGAGCGCTGGCCCATCTGGAATTGGGCCGCGCTTATGCGCTTGCGGGTGACAAGGCGAAAGCAAAGGCAGCGTATCAGGATTTCCTGACGTTGTGGAAGGATGCCGCTCCCGATATCCCGACCCTGAAAGAGGCCAAGTCGGAGTTCGCCAAGTTACAATAGAGGGGTAGCACCGTCGACGGACGTGCCCAGAGCCCACCGTGGCGCCTCCACGGCAGGCTACAATCTGTGCCTGCGGCGTCGTTTGGGATGGTAAACTCCTAGGAGGATTCCGACCGCAAGATCTCGGGTTCTCGAGACCACCTTTGATTGAACTGGCACCTTCGATTCTTTCGGCGGACTTTGCCCGTCTCGGTGAGCAGGTGCGCGCCGCGAGCGAAGGCGGCGCAAGTGTCATCCATGTGGATATTATGGATGGACACTTCGTTCCCAACCTGACGATTGGGCCTCCAGTGGTAACGTCGCTGCGTCGAGTAACGGATTTGCCGCTTGATTGCCACCTGATGATTGAGAATCCGGACGAATTCATTCCGGCGTTTGCCGAGGCGGGGGCGGATTGGATTTCGGTACACCAGGAAGCTGTCCGGCACTTGAACCGAACGTTGCATCTGATCAAGAGCCATGATTGTTTGGCGGGTGTGGTGATTAATCCGGCTACGCCGGTGAGTGTGCTTGAGGAAGTGCTTGACATCGTCGATTATGTTCTGGTGATGTCGGTGAATCCGGGCTTCGGCGGACAGAAGTTTATTCCGGGAGCGCTGCACAAAATAGGACAGTTATCGGAGATTCGCAGCCAACGCCGGCTCATCTACCGCATCGAAGTAGATGGCGGCGTGGCGCTCGACACCGTGGGCGATGTGGTGCGGGCGGGTGCAGAAATATTAGTGGCGGGCAACGCCGTGTTCGGTACTGGCGATCCAAGAAAGAATGCGGAGGCGCTGCTGAAGGCGGCGACGGACGCGGCGCTGGTGAAGGTTTAAGGCCATCGAGCACGGCGGAGAAAGAGCCGAGCGATGCTCGGTGGACAGCTGAGAGCTTGTCGAAGCGGCGGCTGTCCCAACACAAATCAAATTCGAGGTTTTATGTTACGTCGAAGTTCATTCATTGCGACCCTGGGCGTGGTGCTGATGATTACGGCAGCATGCACGAATAAGAAGTCGGTGAATCCGTTGGCCAATGTGGGCTCGAAGCAGCCCGATAAGGTCTTGTTCGACAAGGCCATGGATGCGATGAAGCACAACCGCTTCGACGTGGCGCGCATGACGCTGCAGACCTTGATCAACACTTATCCGGATTCGGAGTATATCGCGCGCGCGAAGCTGGCAGTGGGCGACTCCTGGTACGCGGAAGGTGGCACAGCGTCTCTGGCGCAAGCCGAGCAGGAATACCGCGACTTCGAGACTTTCTTCCCCAATATGCCGGAAGCGGCCGAGGCGCAGTTGAAGATCGCCAACATCCAATACCAGCAGATGGAGAAAGCAGACCGCGACTACACCCACGCCAAGCGGGCAGAGGATGAGTACCGGAATTTGATCATGCAGTATCCTGACAATCCCAAGCTGGTGAAGGAAGGAAAGCTGCGTCTGCTCGAAGTGCAGGAAGTGTTGGCGGATCGCGAGTTCGAAATTGGCAAGTTCTATTATCTGCGAGGTTCCTATCCCGCCTCGATTGCGCGGTTGCGCTCCCTGGTGGAGAAATATCCGCTCTACAGCCGGGCGGATGAAGCGTTGTTTTATCTCGGGCAGGACTACGAGGGCCAGATTGCGCAGGTTCGGTCGAGACCCAATTGTACGAGTGTGAGTCCGCAGGGGGTGGCTCTACCACCGGGCTGCGCGGGAGAAACGGCGAAGGCAAGCATCATCACGGTGCTGACCAAGAACGCAGCGGCGTCCTATTCGCAAATCATTACGCGCTATCCGCTGATGGACCGGGAAACGGACGCAAAGAAGCGGCTGGCGGCGTTGCATCAGCCCGTGCCGCGCCCGACGAAGGCCGCGGTCGCGCAGAACCGGGCGGAAGAGGAAAGCCGGCGCGAAGCCGGTACGATGGACCGGCTCATGAGCGTGGTTAAGAAGGGTCCCGACGTGTCGGTGGCGGCGAAGATTGGTGAGCCGACTCTGGTCGATCCCACGCCCGTCTCAGCCAATCAACTGGCAGGCGAGAGTATGCGGCAGGCAATGGGACTTCCTGCCGCGGAACACGGTTTGAGCGTGGAAACGCTGAAGCCTGGTGAAACTCCTGGTGCGAGCGATCCGGCCCCCAGGTCGGATGCGCCCGCGCCTACGACCGCTAAAGGAGATCCTTTTGCCCGGCCCGCTGCGACGACGCCTGATCCAAACGAGCTGAAGCCGAATGCGGCGCCCGATCCGAATGAGTTGAAAGCAACGGCGCCGCCGGATCCGAACGAGTTAAAGCCGAATGCGGTCGCGCAAAGCGCGCAGACGGGAGATGCGCCGGCGCCTCCGCCGGTGCAAGTCAATGAGATTCAGCAGGCCCCGGCGTCCTCTGGCCAGGTGGCGAACGCCAGCGATCCTGCGGCGAGTTCGAGTTCCGCCTCTAACTTAGCCAGCGATCAGGACATTTCCAGCAGCAAGAAAAAGAAAAAGACAGGATTGAAGAAGATCATATCGTTCTAGGGTGGCAATGCGAGTTCGTCATTTCTCAGCGACCGGTTCATCATAGTTTTCCTGCTATCGTTCTCCGCCGGTTGGCTTACCGAATCGCAGTCAACCCCTGTCCCCGGTTGGTGCTGACCACTGGTAACGTGTTACCTGACCTTGGATCGTTGACTTACTCCTACGGGCAGGTTACCTTCGCGATATCTCCCCTGATCAGAGGAATTTCTTGGCCCGGAAGATACTGCTTGCCGACGACAGCGTGACCGCCCAAAACATGGGGCGCAAGATCCTCGCGGACGCGGGTTACGAGGTGATCGCCGTCAATAACGGCTCTGCCGCGCTCAAGAAAATCGCAGAACTGAAACCCGATCTTGCCATCCTGGATGTATATATGCCCGGCTACAGCGGCCTGGAGGTGTGCCAGCGCCTCAAGGAGACGCCGGATACGGCCCGGATTCCGGTTTTGCTGACGGTAGGCAAGCTGGAGCCTTTCAAGCCGGAAGAAGCGCAGCGAGTGCGGGCGGAAGGCTATATCGTCAAACCCTTCGAAGCCAGCGAGTTGTTGAGCGCGCTGTCAAAATTGGAAGATAAGGTGGTGCCCCGGGCCGAACCCTCCAAGCCCGGAAGATTTGCGCGGGCGATGGCTGCGGTTGAAGAAAGTAGTCGAGGCGATGCCGCGATCAAAGAAAATGGATGGAAGAGCCGGATCGGTTTTCCTCATAAGAAAACGACAGCGGAAGAGAAAGTCGCGGACGAGAAGGTTGCGGATGAGTCTCTTATTTATAACGCACTGAATCGGGACCTCCGTACAGTGGTAGAAACCACGGCGGAGAAGACCGCGGAGATGAAGCAGCATCTGTCCGCGGACGCCGAGGAAACAAGCGTAGACGTGGCAGCGCTGGCGCCTTCGAGCTTGCCAGGCGATGTCACTCCGGAAGAGGTTGCGGCCATAGCGGCAGCGGTCGCGAAGATGCAGATGGCTGCCGCCGTGGCACTCGAGCACGATCAGCGTGCTGAAGCCGCGAGTCAGGCGGAACTCGTTCCCGAAAATAAAGTTGAAGCCGAGACTCCGGCGCTGCAGATTTACGATGATGGTGCTTCGGCCGCTACACAAGGGGAGAAGGCGGTTTCAGAAGAAAGCTCAGAAGAGAGCAAAAAAGAGGAGAGCAGGCTCTCTGAATTGGCAGCGCCTGGGATCGACCTTCCGCGAAATGGCCACGAGAGACTGGACCAGGAAAAAACAGAACAGGAAAGATCTGACCAACAAAGATCTGACCAACTAGGATCTGACCAGCAAGGATCGGAAGGAGATGACGCGAACGACCTGCCCGTGACCATAGCGGCCACGGCTGAATCTGTTGCGGCCGCGAGCGTAGGTGCTTCCCGTTGGACAGCAGTGGCGGTTGCCCTGGATACGCAAGAAGCAGGGTTATCGCTGGAGCAGGAAATGCAGAAGGCATATACGGCCGCGGAACCCTACCTGGCAGCCGTAGCAACCCTGGCGGAGGAGCGATCCACGTCCGTATCCGTCGCGCATTCCTCTGCTCCTGCAGAATCCGCAGTGCAAGAGCAAGTTGCGGAAATTTCGAATCCTGTTCCTGAGCCCACGCCCGCACCTGAGCCTGTCGAAATTGCTGCGCCGGCTGAATCTGAATCGTCGCCTTTCGCGCAGTCAGAGGCGACGGCTCCCGCCTCTTCTTTGTCCAGTACCGAGAGAAGTACTGAGAGAGCCAGCATCGAAGAGTCTCCGATCACCACAATGCCGCAGTCTGAGACCGCCACTGTCACGTCAGAGTCAGCGTCCCCAGAGTCAGCGCCGCTAGAGAAAATTCCGGCCGCTGATTTCGCCCAGACGAATCCGGTGCCAGTCGACGCGATCCAGAACCCAGATCCTGCCAACGCAGTATCTGCAGAAACAATCTCTGCCGACACACCGTTTGCTGACCTGGCGGCACAACCGCAACCTGCCGGAGTGTACTTGGCGGCTCCACAGGAATTGCCGTCAGCCCCCATAACTGAGGGTGTAGAAGCATTACCTTCGAGGGCTTACGCCCCCCTCGCGGGCGCTGTCGAACCAGAGGCTGTCGAACCAGAGGCTGTCGAACCAGAGGCAGAACAGGATAACGAACCGAAACTGGACACCGAAACCCTGAAGAGCACTGCAGCCGCATGGGCGACTTGGCGTCAAATTCGCGATACCAGCAAAGGCCCGGAAGTAGCGCAGGCCGATCCCAAGGAAACTCAGTCCACAGACTTCGGAGCGTCCCAGTCAGCTTCGGAAGAAACCGCGGCCGCGGTGGCCGCTGGAGCAGAACACTCCTTACAAGCCTCCACAACCGCCGAAACGAGCCGCAACTCCTCCGATGTCGCCAGCATCGTGGACAGCGTCCTCGCCGATCTTCGCCCCAAGCTCATGGAAGAGATTTCCCGTAAAATGGCCCAGAAAAAGTAGGGCTACGCTTTTACACGCACGCGCGCGAAATAGCTCACCTGTGGTATTGCAACCTTCTTTACATTCTGAGTACCATTCCTGCTGTCAGCATTAGCTTGGAGTGCTGTGCGTTCATGAGCGACCTGACTGTCTCGCACTATCGCGTCCTGGAAAAATTGGGCGCGGGCGGTATGGGAGTCGTATACAAGGCCGAGGACATCCGTCTGGGCCGCATGGTCGCTCTGAAGTTCCTTCCAGAAAACTCTGCAGTCGACGCGCACGCGCTCGAGCGCTTCAAACGCGAGGCCCGTACCGCCTCAGCGCTCGATCATCCCAATATCTGTACGATCTATGAAATCGATGAAGATAAGGGCCGCCCCTTCATCGCCATGCAACTGCTCGAGGGGCAAACCTTGCGGGAGCGCATCGGGGACCAGCCGGTTCCGCTGCCTACCTTGCTCGACTGGGGATTGCAGATCGCGGACGCTCTGCAAGCCGCGCATGCCAAAGGCATCATGCACCGCGACATCAAGCCCGCAAACATTTTTATTACCACGCGGGATCAGGCGAAGATTCTCGACTTCGGCTTGGCCAAACTCACGCTGCCGGATTTAGCCAGTTCCAGCAGCAGCCCCACCATGTCGATGAGCGCTCAACTCACGCACACGGGCGCGGCCATCGGCACGGTGGCTTATATGTCGCCCGAGCAGGCGCGCGGCGAGCCGCTCGATGTCCGCACTGATATTTTCTCATTCGGCGTGCTGCTCTACGAAATGGCCACGGGCAAGCAGGCCTTCTCTGGACCCACGTGGGCCGTGACTGTGCACGCGATTTTGGGCCAGGCGCCGCTTTCGCTGAACGAGTCCATGCCCGGACTCCCGCACCGGTTGCAGGAGATCATCGACAAGGCGCTGGTCAAGAATCGGGAGCTGCGCTACCAGACCGCGGCGGAGATTCACGCCGACCTGCTGCTGTTGAAACGCGATGTGGATGCGGGCAAAAGTCTTAAATCGGCGCGCGTGGCTGCAGCGTGGCCCACGAAGAGAAAGTTGCGGTTAGCGGCGACGGCGGCGATCTTGCTGGCGATCGTTGTGGTTGGTGGGTTTGCACCGCGGCTAATGCGCCGCTTCGCGGCTACCGCCAGAAGATCGGCGCTGCTGCAGGCGGCTTCTTTGGTTCCTGAAAAAAAGAGTATCGCGATCATGCCTTTAGCCAGCATTGCCGACGATCCGAAACTAACGGCGTTCGGCAAAGGACTGCTCGAGGATGTTTCGGCCAAGCTTTCCCAGTTGAGCGCGAATCACGATCTGGAAATTATTTCTCCGCGCGCACTGGAGGATAAGAAAATCGCCACGCTCGCGGACGCCAAAAAAGAGTTCGGCGCAAATCTGGGCCTTGCTGTGTCTCTCAAACAAGATGGTGACCTGGTTCGCGCCGCCTATAACCTGATCGACACCAGCACCGACAAGAACCTGGCTGGAGACGCAATTACCGCGCCGATTTCAGACCTGTTCACCATCGAAGACAAACTCACCAGCGGCGTGGCTGACGCCCTGCACATCAACCTGCGCACCGAAGAACGGCAAGCCCTCGGCGCCCACGCCACAACCATGCCCGAAGCCTATCAATATTTTGTGCAAGGGTTGGGCTATCTTGGCCACAGCGGCGAGCGCGAATCGCTGACTAGCGCCGAGATCGTTTTCAAACAGGCGCTCAAGCTCGATCCGCATTACGGACCGGCGGAAGCCGGCCTGGGTGAAACCTATTGGTGGCTTTATGACGCGACCAAGCAGAAACGCTGGATCGACTCGGCGCAACAGGCCTGCGCCAAAGCGATCGAATTAGGCAACGCTGGTGCGGAGGGCCACGTCTGTCTCGGAACGATCGAAAATGGGACCGGGCAATTTGAAAAAGCCGCCGAACAATTTCAACAGGCTGTGCAACTAGATCCCACCAATGATGCAGCGTATTGGCACCTTGCAGAGGCCTATCAAAGCTTGAACCAACTCGACAAGGCTGAAGAGACTTATAAGCGAAGGATCAGCATTCGTCCGGAATACTGGCGAGGTTACAGCGCTCTCGGAGTCTTCTATATCAATCAAGCCGAATACGAAAAAGCCCAGGCCATGTTTGAGAGGGCCGCCTCGCTCAGGCCGAACAACTATAGAGACAACAGCAACCTAGGCGCGGCTTTGCTCTACGAAGGAAAAGACGAAGAAGCTACGCGTGCCTTCGAGAAATCCATTGCCATCCGCCCGTCGCGCTCAGCCTACGACAACTTAGGAGTTGCCTATTTTCGACTGCGCAAATTTGATCAGGCGGCAAGGACCACTCAGGAGGCCCTCAAACTCGACGACAGCGATTACCAGACCTGGGGAAACCTCGGCGACTATTTTTATTATGGAGGCAAGAAATCGGATGCGACGGAGGCTACCAAGAAGGCAATCTCTATGGCCGAGCAGAAGCTTAGAACCAATCCCCGCGATACGTCGGTTTTAAGCGACTTGGCCGCGTATTGGGCTATGCTGGGCGATCGGGTGCGCGCGCTCGATTATCTGGATCGCGCGCTGGTCGGCAAAAACGATAAAGAGTTGCTTTTCCAGGCCGCGGTGGTGTACAACCAGTTGCGCGAAACCGGGACCGCTTTAGAGTGGTTAAGCAAAGCTCTGGCTGCCGGTTACTCCAGGTCGGTGGTCAGCAAAACCCCGGAACTGGATAATCTGCATGACAACTCTCGTTACCAGGCTTTGATGCAGGAGAAGTAAAAATTTCAAAAGTCTATCTCAAGGAGGTTTGTATGGGATCAGTCAACGTGACCGAGGGAACTGCCTCGGGAACTTTCACCGATGGGCACACTTTCACCTTTACAATCTCGTCCGCTGTCTCGGACGACGTCAAGATCTATGGAAGGAACGCACAGGGTGGCTCGTCTTCATGGTTTAGCCCAGATCCCGCTACCATAACCGCCGGCTCGACCAGTACCTCACCAGAGGCAGTGGAGACGAGTCCAGCCGGATCTTACTTCACCTACGCCGTGACCGGAATCAACGTCACCGCCACCGCGCATATCCAGGTTGGCTCGTCGATGCCGCACGAGAAGGCCAGCTAGGCTCAAGTCTTGATGGCCTGGACAAGTGGTCACTACATGGAGGGCCCCCGTCCGAGTTCCGCTTGGGCGGGGGTTCGGCCCTCATCCCGGGGGGCTTCGGTTTTTGTCCCCACGCAAGTTTGACCCTTCTTTTCTCTGACCTGTAAGATCAGAAGTTCTTCCTTCTGCTGCGAAAACTGCCGGGCGGTGCCCGGCTGGACAGCCGGGGGCGGCTGTCCCCACACGAGTTACAGCACACGCTCATGCCGCATGAACTGCCAAAATCCTACGAGCCTGGCGCGATTGAAACGCGCTGGGCCGAATACTGGGTTTACGAGAAACTTTTTTCTGTGTCCACGCCGCCAGCGGGGGAGGCGCGTCCGGTATTTACCTTGTTATTGCCGCCACCTAACGTGACTGGCCGCCTGCACATGGGCCACATGCTCAACCAGACCCAGATGGATATCATCGTGCGCTGGCATCGCATGCGCGGCTTTATCACGCTTTGGCTGCCGGGGACCGATCATGCCGGCATCGCTACGCAGATGATGGTCGAGCGGCAATTCGCCAAAGAAGGCAAGAAGCGCCGCGATCTGGGGCGCGAGAAATTTATCGAGCGCGTGTGGGAGTGGAAAAAGCTCTACGGCGGCGCGATTTTCGACCAGATGAAGCGCCTCGGTGCTTCGGTCGATTGGGACCGCGAATACTTCACCATGGACGAGAATCTTTCGCACGCGGTGCGCGAAGTATTCGTCCGGCTGTATGAAGAAGGCCTGATCTATCGCGGCAAATACATCGTGAACTGGTGTCCCCGTTGCGAGACGGCGATCTCCGATCTCGAAGTAAAACACGAAGAGGTCGCCGGAAAGTTGTGGGAGATTCGCTACCCAATTGTGGGAACGGATGAGTTCATCACCGTCGCCACGACGCGGCCGGAAACGATGCTCGGCGACACGGCGATCGCGGTGAATGCGAAGGACGAACGCTATACGCATCTGCACGGTAAGAAAGCTCTTCTGCCCCTGATGCATCGCGAGATCCCTATCATTACGGATGAACTTGCTCAGCCGGAGTTCGGCACCGGCGCGGTAAAGGTCACACCGGCCCACGATCCCAACGATTTTCAGGCGGGAAAGCGCCACAACCTGCCGCAGATCGACGTAATGGATGAGCACGCGCACATGAACCAGAACGCCGGAGCGTACTTGGGTTTAGATAGATACGAAGCGCGCAAACGTGTGCTCGCGGATTTGCAGGAGCAGGGATTTCTCGCAGGAGAAAAAGATTACACCTTGGCGCTGGGAAAATGCGATCGCTGTGGGACGGTGGTTGAGCCGCGCTTGTCGGAGCAGTGGTTTATCAAGATCAAGCCGCTTGCGCAGAAGGCGATCGAAGCGGTCGAGAGCGGCGAGATCACGATTGTCCCCGAGAACTACAAACAGATTTATCTGAACTGGATGAACAATATCTACGACTGGTGCATCTCGCGCCAGTTGTGGTGGGGACATCGCATTCCAGCTTGGACGTGTGACAACTGCAAGCATGTGATCGTGGCGCGCGAAGCTCCGCTGACGTGCACCAAATGCGGAAGCACAAAGCTGGAGCAGGTGTCCGATGTGCTCGACACCTGGTTCTCGTCGGGACTGCTGCCGTTCACAACTTTGGGCTGGCCGGAAAAGACGCGCGATCAGGCGGTTTTTTATCCCACCACGTTGCTGATCACCGCGTACGAAATTCTGTTCTTCTGGGTAGCGCGCATGATCATGTTCGGCTGCCACTTCATGCAGGAGCACGAGCAGGATCCGGCAATTAAGCGAGCAAGCGGCTGGGCAGACAAGAAGAATGACAGCGTGCCCTTCCGGCAGGTTTATATTCACGCGCTGGTGCGCGACGCCGAGCGGCAGAAAATGTCGAAAACCAAGGGCAACGTAGTCGATCCGCTGGAAGTCATCGAACGTTTTGGAACGGATGCGACTCGTTTTACTCTTGCAGCCATGGCCGCGCCAGGAACCGACATTGCATTCAACGAGAGCCGGACGGAGGGTTATCGCGCCTTCGCCAATAAAATCTGGAATGCCGCGCGGTTCATGTTCATGAATGTAGACCGGCTAGGCTTCGCGTGGGGACAGTCGCCCTCGCCTGCCCTGAGCGAAGCCGAAGGGGCTGTCCAGCCGGGACAAAGTCCCGACAGTTCTCGCCCGGCCGCAGGCATTGTCGGCTTTCACACAGCCACTCTCGAAGATCGCTGGATTCTTTCCCGCTTCAATCGGGTGACCGAAGAAGTAAACGATTCCCTCGAGACCTACCGCTTCCACGAAGCAGCAAATCGCATCTATGATTTTTTCTGGGGCGAGTTCTGTGACTGGTATCTCGAACTGATCAAACACCGATTGATCTCGACAGTGGGTGACGAGGCACGCACCGCCTGCGGCAACCTGGTTAATTTGTTCGATGCGGCATTGCGCCTTCTGCATCCTTTCATGCCGTTCATCACGGAGGAAATCTGGCAAGCGATTTATGATGGCAAGCCACATTTGCAATCAGTTGCATTAGCATCGTACCCGCAAGTGAACGAAAATCAAGTCGATCTCGCCGCTGAGACCCAGATGGCCGTGCTGCAGGATCTGATCGTTAGCGTGCGCCAACTTCGCCTGGACCTGAAGGTGGAAGCCAGGGTCAAGGTTCCGATTGAGTTGTTTGTCCACGACGCAGGCACCGGCATCTCGATCATGCAGAATGAGGATGCGATCAAACGGCTGGCGAATGTGGGCAGCATTACGAATGTCGAAGAGTGGCGGGCCCGGCAAGCCCCTTCACGCGGAACGTCGCGTTTCGACGTACGTGTCGTGTACGAGAGAAAGATCGACGTCGCCGCTGAGTGCGAGCGCTTGAAGAAGGAACTGGAGAAGATCGAGAGGGAGTTCGCCAATAATCAGCGGCAGTTGAACAACGAGCAATTTCTGGCGAAGGCCCCGTCAAATGTCGTAGAAGGGCTGCGCCGGCGGGCAGAGGAACTTATCGTGCTGATCGACAAGACGAAAAGTAAACTGCATGAGCTAGGCTGCAAGTAGTTATGGACTTTAACAGCCGACGCATCACGGCAATCCTGGAGAACGCGCTACTTGAAGACCGGGCCACGCGCGATGCCACCAGCTACGCTTGTATCGATCCCAACCAACGCGCTTCGGCCACCATACTGGCGAAGCAAGATTGCATTCTCGCCGGTATCGGCTGCGTGGGGCGCATCCTCGATGTTTACGCCGCGCTCGATGGCGCCGTGACTTCGCACTACGAAGTGACCACGCATCCCGAGATTTTTGACGGTGTACGGCTGCGCAAAGGGCAGTCGGTTGCGGTGATCCGGCACAATGCGCGGGTGATTCTTTCATGTGAGCGAGTGATCCTGAATTTTGTGCAACGCATGAGCGGAATCGCCACCCTCACGCGGAAGTTCGTGGACGCTGCTTCCGGCACGAAAGCGCGGATTCTCGATACGCGCAAGACCGCGCCGGGGCTGCGGGTGATCGACAAGTATGCTGTGCGCTGCGGCGGCGGACAGAATCACCGCCTCGATCTCTCCGACGGAGTGCTGATCAAGAACAATCACATCGCCCTTGCTGGCGGAGTCGCGCAAGCTTTGGAGCGCGCCATCCGCAACCGGCGGGGTTCGCAGCCCATCGAGGTAGAAGTGCGCACTCTCGGCGAACTGGAAGATGCACTGAGCAATGGAGCGGAAGCGATTCTGCTGGACAACATGCCGATAGAAGACGTCCGCCGCGCCGTAGAACGTTGTGCGAAACTTGAACATCCCGTCCCGTTAGAGTGCTCGGGCGGAATCCGTCTTGAAAATGTTCGCGCCTACGCTGAGACGGGCGTCGATTTCATTTCAGTTGGCCTGCTCACCCACTCGCCGCAGGCTGCGGATATGAGCCTGCGGGTCGTGCCCGCCTGAACCTGCTTTCCCCTTGTCCGTTTGCGCATGTTTTCCCGCGAACCGGACAGGCCGGTTAGCGACACCTTCGGGTCTCTGACACATCGGCCTGCTCGGATAGCATTCTGCTATGGGAATCCGGAACAGGCTGCTCTGCTTCGACTGGATATTCGCCTCCCTCGCGGCATTAGCTCTGAGTTTTACGCTCGCCTGCAACGGGATCAGCAGCACCTCCTCTGGCTCTGGCTCCGGCTCTGGCGGAGGCAGTACTCCACAGGGCGCTGCTCCTTCGACGCCTGCGGGGTTGACCGCGATCGCCAGTAACCAGCAGGTTAGCCTTGCCTGGAATGCCAGCAGCGGCGCTACAAGCTACCACATCAAGCGATCGAACACGCACGGCGGACCTTACTCTCAGATCGCCGCGCCCACTACTACCAACTACACAAATGCCGGGCTGACGAACGGTACCACGTACTACTACGTCGTCTCGGCAGTCAACACAACAGGCGAGAGCACGAATTCCAGCGAAGTGTCCGCCACGCCCTCGACGGCCGCAGCGGCGATTCCTATGGCTCCTACGGGCTTGACGGCAACCGCCGGCAATCAGCAGATCGTTTTGAACTGGAATGCAAGCTCAGGAGCCACCGGCTATCACGTCAAGCGCGGAACCACCTCGGGCGGGCCATACACGCAGGTAGCGGCTCCAACCGGTACCATCGACACGGATACCGGGCTGACAAACGGTACAACCTATTACTATGTGCTTTCCGCCGTGAACTCGGCTGGTGAGAGCACAAACTCCAGCCAGGTTTTCGCAACGCCCTCCTCCTCTTCTACATCCTCATCGGCGTCAGTGCACGTTACCGTGGATGTTCTCACCGACCGTCATCTCATCAGCCCCTACGTTTACGGCGGCGCGTATCCCCAGAACGCCTCGACCATCACGGACAGCGGTTTGAGCGTGGTGCGCTGGGGCGGCAATGCGACGTCAACCTACAACTGGCAGACACAAACGGACAATGCCGACAACGATTGGTATTTTGAGGACTTCAACTATACGGAAATCGGAGATAGCGACTCTTCCAAATTCATCCAGGACGTAAAAGCCGCGGGCGGCAACCCCCTGATGACGATGGTGATGCTGCCCTGGGTCGCGAAGACTGCCGAGAACAATAACGGCCACTGGAGTTTCTCCGTCGCCAAGTATGGAGCGCAGTGCAACCTGGATCCGTACAACTCCGACGCCGGCGATGGCCTTAAGACGGATTGCGCTACCGAACTCACCGCCGATCCCAACGATGCGTATGTGCCCTTGCTCGATCAGCCGGGCAGCAGCGACCCCGCCGGAAGCGTCTATCGCAACCAGTGGGCGGCGGCGCTGGCAACGGCTTTCGGCAGCGCGCCTCATTTTTATGACATGGACAACGAGATCGATATCTGGGGCAGCACTCACTTCGATATCCATCCCACTCCGTCCGGTTATAACGAGCTGCGTGATACCTATCTCGCGGAAGCCCGCGCGCTAAAAACCTGGGACCCGGCTGCGATTCGTCTGGGCCCGGTGAGCTGTTGCTGGTGGTTCTATTGGAACGGCCAGAACAACAACGACAAAGGCGCGCACGCCGGAATCGATTTCCTTCCGTGGTGGCTAAACGAAGTTTATTGGCAGGATCAGATTGCGGGCACGCGCTCGCTCGATGTCTTCGATATTCACGCCTATCCCGATACGCCCAGCACTTCGAGTTTTACCACCGCGCAGAAACAGGCATTGGCAACGCGCATTTATCGTGACTACTGGGACCCGACTTATGTGAGCGAGTCCAGTTCCATCAACCAGCCGTGGGCCACATCAATTCAACCGAACCGGACTATCCCCTTCCGGATTCCGCGCATGCGAGCGCTGGTGAATACGGTCTATCCCGGCACGCCGCTCAGCGTAACCGAGTGGAGCGCGGAAATCGTCAGCGCTTCCGACTTCTCCACCGCTCTCGGTGACGCCGATGCCTACGGCATTCTTGGACGGGAGCGCGTCTACCTGGCATCGCGATGGACCGCGCCCAGCCCGTCGAATCCCAACTACCTGACTTTGAAATTATTTACGAACTATGACGGCGCCCATCACGGCTTCGGGACCACGTCGGTCTCTGATACGAACGATGCCGACCCAAGCTTGTTCAGCAGCTACGCCGCGCTCAACTCAACAGGAACAACCCTGACGCTGCTGGCACTGAACAAAAATCCACAAAATACGGTGACCACACAATTTGCGCTAAACGGATTCACGCCGACGAGTGTGGTGAGCTACACGCTGGCTGCGAGCGCGCCTACGGCCATTGTGGCCTCCTCTTCGCACGCATGGTCTTCTGTGGTAAGCTTTGCGCCGTACTCTGCGACGCTGCTCGTGATCAGTGGCACGATGGCGCAGACTCCCGCTTCCGAATGGGACTTGAATCCAGATGTCATAATGGTTCCCGCGAACGGCACCGTCACTCTGCAGCCGAAAATCATCGGCGGCTCGGCGAATGTGACGCTCACGTCGCAGCAGTCCGATTCTGGCATCAGCGTGGCCTTGACGCAGCCCAGCCTCACGCCCAATCAGACCGGAACAGTCACTATCACGGCGGGCAGCACTCCGGGTTTCTATCACTTCAGCATCACCAGCAGCGATACCAGTACGGTGACGCAGACCCAGGACGGCTGGATTCTCGTCGGCAATCCTCCGGCGACCTTGGCCAAGACGGGAGATGGTCAGACCGGCGCGAGTGGAACTCAGCTGGCGTTGTCCGTAGCTCTGAATGCTGGTTCGTCGGGAGGCACGAACCAGGGCGCTGATATCTACTTCACCACCGATGGCGGCACGCTCTCCAGTTCAATCGTGACGACCGATACGAACGGCAATGCTGCAGTCACGCTTACCCTGCCGTCATCGCCCGGTCCGGTACACGTCACGGCCCAGGGCCCGTTTGGCCTGGGGCATCCTGTGGTGGTCTTCAGCGAGACGACCCAGTGATTATCGGCGCTCTTGAATGTCATCCCGAGCAAGCGTTCTTTGCGCAGCGACGGATCTGGGCGAGCCGCGTGAAGCGTCGCAGCCTGCCCTGAGAGAGCGGAAGCGACCGAAGGGTTCTTTGCGACGCAATAATCGCGCGTTCGGCTCGCTTCCTTATCGGCTATTTGCTCTTCAGATCGATGGCCGTTGCATGCCTCGGCTGGTATAGGCCCAGCTCACCGCCACTGGGCAGACGCAACGTGGTCTTGCTTCCCTATCCCGCGTTCTCGACTGGCGAACAGCTTATCTTTTTTGCTTGCAGTTTCTTGATTTCTGCTTTGAGATCGTCGCACATTAGGTAAAACTCGGTGCCCATCAGCGAATGCGCGCCACCACTTTGCTGCCGGCTCTCACCTTCGACCGGATGAATTCCAGCCTCGGCGGGAGGCAGGGCAAAGATCAGCCAGCCTTCGCCCGCGTCGACCGATTTGAATCCCAGAACGTCGCGGAAGAAAGCGCGGTCTGCCTCTGCGTTTTTGCTGTAGAAGAGGATGTGTGCTCCGGTAATCATGCCGGCAAGTCTATCAGTCCTGCAAAAGGTGGGGTAGTCGTCATTGTTGTTTCCCGCTGATTCCCGCATAATTCCTGCATGAAGAAGAACGCGCCAATTCGCAGGGGCAAACCTTCGCGAGGCCACCCGCCGGTGGCGCAGGAACGAGCGGTCGACGTTCGCCTGGGCCGCATCGTGCGCTTATTGATGGAGCACGCCACCGTGGTGGTGAGCGGAACGAAGATCGCACGGGAGATTTCTTCGAACCGCTCCGAGGTCTGGCGCCTGATTCAGCAGTTGCGCGGGCTAGGCGTGGATGTGGCGGGACATCCGGCAACGGGATATCAACTGAAATCGGTTCCGGATCTTCTGCTGCCTGACATTCTGGTTCCATTGCTGCGCGGCACCATCTTCGACGCTCACCTTCATCACTTCTACAAGATCGGCTCGACCAACACAGCGGCGATGGCGGCGGCTGCGGCGGGCATCGCCGAGGGGAGTGTGTTTCTCGCCGAGGAGCAGACGGCGGGGCGCGGGCGCGGATCGAATTCCTGGGAGTCGGCGCGCTCGGCTGGCATTTACTGTTCGGTGGTGCTGCGGCCTCCGCTGCCGCCTTCCGAGGTATTGGTGCTGGCGCTGGCGGCGGGATTGGCGGTGCGCGCGGCCATCGCGCAAGTTGACTCGCGCGTGAATACTGACTTGAAATGGCCCAATGATGTGCTGATCGAGGGGAAAAAAGTTTGCGGCATTCTCACCGAGATGAACTCCGAAGCCACCCAGGTGCGTTATGTCGTCGTGGGCATCGGCATCAACGTGAACCAGGCAAACTTTCCCAAGGAACTGGAGGGCGAGGCGATCTCGCTGCGGCTGGCGACGGGCAGCGAATGGTCGCGAGTGGAAGTGGCGGCCGCTTTGTTAAAATCGCTCGACCAGGAATATCGTCTGCTGATCGAAGAGCCGGACGCGCGCCAGTCGATTCTGCAGCGCTTCGCCCAGCAATCGTCGTGGGTGCGAGGCAAGCAGATTCGCATCGAAGACAGTGGACCGATAGTCGAAGGAACTACCGAGGGCCTGGATGAACGCGGCTTTCTGCAAGTTCGCACTGCGTACGGCTTGCAGAGAGTTTTGAGTGGCACAGTGAGAGAAAGATGAAACACCAGCATTTGGCACTTGGCATTTAAACAACGAGAAACCGCTGTTAGGTGCTAAGTGTTGAGTGCCAATAGCCGAGTTCCCGAGACACACAATCATGCTTTTCGTTCTTGATGTCGGCAACACGAACACGGTGCTGGGAGTCTTTGCCCGAGTTGCAAAGGTGCATCCCGACGGAGACGCCGAGGGGTCTCCGCGCTATGAGCGACTGGTGGCCAACTGGCGCGTTGCGACGCGTCAGGGCAGCACGGTGGACGAGTACGGCGTCTTATTTCGCAATTTGTTTTCCATGGCGAGCCTGGAGGCTTCTGGGATTCACGGCATCGTGATCTCCTCGGTCGTCCCCCCGCTGGATCCTGTGCTGCGGCAGGTTTGTGAGCGCTACTTCAATTCCAAACCACTGTTAATCGAACCGGGCGTGAAAACCGGGATGCCCGTGCACTACGACAACCCTGCTGAAGTTGGCGCGGATCGTATCGTGAATGCCGTTGCCGCTTTTGAAAAGTACGGTGGCCCATGTGTGATTGTGGACTTCGGCACCGCGACAACATTCGATTGCGTTTCCGCGAAGGGCGAGTATCTGGGCGGAGTGATCTGTCCCGGCATCGGCATCTCCGCCGACGCGCTCTTTCAGCGCACCGCGCGCCTGCCGCGGGTTGAGATCCGCAAGCCCGCACGCGTAATCGGAACCAACACTGTGGGCAGCCTGCAGTCCGGACTTTACTATGGTTATCTCGGGCTGGTCGACGGCATTCTCGAATTGCTGCTCGATGAATTGGGCACGGAGACAACCGTGATCGCCACGGGCGGCCTCGGGCCGATGATTGGTACGGGATCGAAATACATTAAGAATGTGGATGATTTTCTTACGCTAGAAGGCCTGCGAATTATCTGGGAGCGAAATGTGGCGGCGCGTCCCGGACTCACGCCCAAGGCTGCACAAGTACCCGCCAGAGAGAAGGGCGTCGGCAGTGGGCGTACCTCTTCCAATCCCCGGTCTACCCGCTGAATCCGCTGTGGAAGATCAATTTAACTACTTCAACTACTTCACCGAAATTGAGGAGCAGTTCTTGCGTCGGCGCGGCGGTGGCTTGCTGCTGACTACGCTGGATTGGGCGTTGATCGAGACTTGGAAGGACGCGGGCATTCCCCTCGAGGCTGCGCTGCGCGGCATCGATGCTGCCTTTGATCGCTACGATCAGCGTCCCTCAAAGAGTAAGAAGGTAAACAGCCTGGCGTATTGTTCGCAGGAAGTTCTTGCGGCGGCCGAAGAGATGAAGGAAGCTGCGGTGGGCACCGCGCCTGGGGAACTGCCGACGAAGAAATCGGCCGCGCAGCAAGGGTTTGAGCCGGCAGCAATCGCAGCCTTTCTCCGCCGCAATGCCGATCTACTGGAAGACGCAAAGCTTCCGAACGTTGCGGGAATCTCTGTTCGTGCAGTTGCCCACGATGCTGCTGCATCGCTGCGCAAGCTGGCGCAGGAAACCGAAGGTAAGAAAACGTCCTCACGACTTGAAGACTTGGAGCGTTATCTCACAGTGCTCGAGGAAAAGCTTTTTGCCCTGCTGCTCGCAGCGACGCCCGACGAAGAAATTGTTGCGGTGCGCGCCCAGGCTGATCGTGAACTTGCGCCTTACCGCCGCAAGATGGCAGCGGCGCAGATCGAACAACTGCAAAAACAATACGTCCACAAGCGACTTCTGGAAAAATACGGCCTGCCGCGCCTGAGCTTGTTTTATATGTGAAGGAAACGGGTGGAGCGGGCCTTCAAGCCTGCGCAAAGACCCAAATAAAAAAATGGGCTTCAGCCCCATGATTCATTCTTTCGATGCACTGATTCTCCGCGGCGGCGCGGCGGGATTGATGTGCGCCATTGAAGCTGGCAAGCGCGGCCGCCGAGTCGCCGTGCTCGAGCGCTCTGACAAGATGGGGAAGAAGGTTTTGATCTCGGGAGGCGGACGCTGCAACTTCACCAACCTCTATTGTCAGCCAGGAAATTTTATCTCGGCGAATCCGCACTTTGCCAAGTCAGCACTGGCGCGCTATACGCCCGACGATTTCATTGCGCTCGTGAAAAAGCATGGCATTCCCTACCACGAGAAAAAGCTAGGCCAACTTTTCTGTGACCGTTCGGCGCGCGACATTCTGGGAATGCTCGAAGCCGAATGCAAAGATGCGGGCGTCAGCTTCTTCCTTGATACGAAGATTCACCAGGTTGAGCGCACGAGCGAGTTTGTCGTGCGCGCGGAGAATGCGGAATTCCGTGCCGCAGCCTTGGTCGTCGCCACCGGAGGCCTTTCGGTCCCGAAGATCGGCGCAACATCATTCGGCTACGATCTGGCGCGGCAGTTCGGACTTGCGATCCGCGATCCTTGGCCGGGACTCGTGCCGCTCGTGCTGACCGCCCGCGATGGTTCGCGCTACTGCGATCTCGCCGGTGTTTCAGCCGATGTAATCGCGTCATGTGGCGGGCAGCAATTCCGCGAGAAGATGCTGATCACGCATCGCGGCCTGAGTGGCCCCGCCATCCTGCAGATTTCTTCGTATTGGAAAAAGCCGCAGCCCATCCTGATCGATCTCGCACCCAGCAGCGAAGTTACCGCTGCGTTTAGCGATTCCAAAACGCCGAGAAACCTGGCCACACTTCGAGCAGAATTGCGAAAACATCTCCCCCATCGTCTCGCGGATCGATGGCTCGATTTTCACGCTCCAACGTCCTGGACGAGTCACGCCATCGATGATTTTGAAAAGCAGGCTCATGCGTGGTCCATCTCACCATGCGGAACTGAAGGCTATGAAAAAGCCGAGGTGACGGCAGGCGGCGTCGACACCGACGAACTCTCAGCCAAGACAATGGAGAGCCGAAAAGTCTCAGGCCTCTTCTTCATCGGCGAAGTCGTGGACGTGACCGGCCACCTCGGCGGTTTCAATTTTCAGTGGGCGTGGGCGTCGGGCGCGGCGGCGGGAAGAGCGCTGTGACCGTGAATCCAAGTTAGGTAGTGTAAACGCCTGTCTTCGTCAAGTATCAATCCACCAGCGTCGAACAAACGGAGGAAGCGAAACCAGTCAATCTCGAACCGCAAACCGCGCGAAGGCGCACGGCGTCACGTCGCCACAGAGGGATTTTGTATAGCTCGCGTCGCCGGCTCGGGCAGTTGCTGTCCGCAATACGCGCAATTCGCCCAAGTGGGCTCAACGGGCTTATCACATTTCGGGCACGTTGGCTGCAGCAAAGTGCCGCAGCGCGGACAGAATGGGAATTTTGCCTTTTCGCTATGCCCGCAGCCGGGGCACGGCTTCGGCAGAGGGTCGCGGAGGATGAAGTACAAGATCATCCCAATCGCATTCGGAACGAAGATCGCCAGCAGCGTCCACATTACGTACCGCATCTGCCGCCGCTTCGCGTCGCCGTAGATGTATCCGATCAGCGCAAACCAAGCCACCATGAACAGGAACATCGCGCACAAGCACAGCGCTTGTCCCCAGCGTGGCCATTTGCCTACTACCGGATCCGTTGGTGCCACGGAGAGGAACATCGGCAGTGTGAAGCACAAATTGACGAAACATGCAACGATCCACGCTGCCTTTGGAATCACGCGCAATTCCTTGGTGAAGCGGCTCATGCCGGCCTCCTTTCGCCGCGCTGCCGGATTGCCAGCATCACTGCGGCCACCCCTCCCGCGAGCCACCCTAGCGCGGTGAACGCGGCAAAACTGATCCACGTATGGCTGAATTGCGGCTCGAGCAATCTCCCGAAACGTCCGCTCACAACGTGGAAAACCGGCCAGCTCGCAATCGTCAGCAACCACGCAAAAGTCACGACAACAATCATTACGCGGCGGTTCCAATCGTGCTCGGCCTGTTCGGTGAGCTTCGCCTCCGCACGCGCCAGCGTGGCCTGCACCAGCCACGAAGAAGGCTGCGGCGTCGGCAATCGGCGGAGTTCGGTCGCGATGGGCCGCCATGCCTCTAATTCGTTCGAGCAGGAGACGCACGAGCGCACATGCTCCGCAACCTGCTTTTCTTCCGCGCTGGTCAGCGCGTCGGCTGCAGCCAGCGCCAGCAGTTCTCGAATCTTGTCGTGCTCGCTCATTGCCATGTACCTCCGGGATAGCGCGCTTCGAGCGCGTAACGCAATTGTTCCAGCGAACGCCGCAGCCGCGACTTCGCCGTTGAAACCGGAACCGCGGTAACCTGCGCGATTTCCTCAATCTTCATCTCATCTTCAAACCGCAGGGTGAGGACTTCGCGATACATCATCGGCAGCCCCGCCATCGCTTCGCTGATCTCCGTTCGGCGCTCGGCCGCGAGCGCGTGATCGAGGGGCGTATGGTCATTACACGGAATCCGGTCCGCCGCGGTTTCGCTATGCCAGCTGTTGGCGAGCGGCTCGTCCAGGCTCTGCGGACGAATCCGGCGCAAGTGATCGATCGCCAGGTTGCGCGCCAGGGTGAACAGCCAGGCGTCAAAATTGCGGCTGGCATCAAAGGAACGAATCTTCTCGACCACTCTCAACCAGGTTTGCTGGAACAGGTCTTCCGCCTCGGCGGGCTGCCGCACGATGCGCAGCAGGTACCGATACAGGCGATTCTGGTACCGGGTCATCAGTTCCGAGAGAGCGTTCAGGTCGCCTCGGCGAAGGCGGACCACATCCGCATCGACTGCCACAAGCCCCTCCAGCGATAGTGCGGCCGCCCCCACCATACTCGTAATACGGATGAGTGCCCAAAAAAGACGCAAGAGATGCAGTTGCCAGATTGGTGTTGCCAGGTATGAGAACAGTCTACGGAAGGATATGGGAAGACAACGATGATCGGCGAAACATCAAAGTTAACACTCGTCATCACCTATCATCCCCCCTCCCCCGAACGCGAACGAAAAGCGAATACTTGTGCAATCGCGTTACAACAGCTGGTTGGCCAAACCTCGCATGAGTTTATCTGAATCACAGAAATTTTCGGATACTCCCTCGTACCTTGCATCTTTTTGATGATCTCGCCCGTATTCCCAAAGTGCTCAAAGGCACAATACAGAGCGCAGGAGCGCAACTCAGATCCTGCATTGCTCTTCCATAGGAGGCTGACATGCATGACACAAAGGAGCGGTTGTCTCTATTCTGGCTCTTTGCGTTATTGAACTACCTGTACGCGGACTGTACTGCCCTGTTTGCTATTGTTGGCTCGCCAAATCTATCCGACGCCCCACATTTCCCACCATGGGTTCTGCTGGCTTCATCGGTCTACATGGAAATACCCATCGCCATGATTGTGGCGTCTCGACTACTTCCGTTTAGAGCGAACCGGCTGGCGAATATCATCGCTGGCACAATTTTGACTCTTGTAAACGGTTTCCTGACCTTCGTTCCGCCTCTGGCCGGATGGGGCAGGACGCCCGCTCTTCCTTGTTACCTGTTCTTCGCGACGATCGAAACTGTATGCACCTCGGTCATCATTTGGCAGGCGTGGACTTGGTCAGGGGAGATTGCCCGTACGTCGTAACCGGTCGCTCAAAATAATGAGGTCAATGTGAAAAGAGAACGCCTAACACAGATCGTCCTGGTGATCGTGGGGCTGTTCAATCTGGCCCAAATTTATTTTCTATATACGGATCTGCAGCATTCCAGCTGGCTTTTGGAGCGGAAGAGTGAGATCCATCCGATGTTTCTGAGCTTTTTTATTCCGGTCGGGGTCTTTCTACTCATGGCCGCAAGGAGACCATCTGAGCATCGCTCGATGATTGCTCTAGCAGCTTGGTGGAACATCTCCCATGGCGCTGTGATGGCCATTCAAACCGTGGAAGCGTGGATCCACGGCGTCCACAGGAACTTCACGGATGTGATCGTATTCCTTGTGATCGGAGTTGTCCTGTTAGCGCTTCTGCCAGCAAAACGAGAGGTAGTCACGCCGGGAGTTGCGTGAACGAGCGCAGAAACCCCACTCGTCTTCTTTTCACGGGTTTTTTCCCGAGGGGATGACAGTGGTAGCGCAGCGGCTCTGGGGCAGATTGGCGTTAAATCCCCATTACACCAACTACGGCTTAGAGTGGACCCGTTAGATAAGCCTGAGCAATTGAGAAATCCGCAATCCGGTTTTGCTCCTCACCTATGCCGTAGAATCAACTCTTGCTCCTAAACATTGAGAAGCTGATCTACGGCGGCGATGGACTCGCTCGCCTTCCTGCGGGGCCAAGTAATAAAGACCGCGGACGCGGCAAGGCCGTTTTCGTTCCCTTCGTGCTTGCCGGAGAGAAAATCGAAGCCGTTCTTACCGAAGAGAAGCCCGGCTTCGCCCGCGCACACGCCAGCGCAATCGTAGAACCCTCGCCACACCGAGTCCAGCCCGCATGTCCTTACTATTCACGCTGTGGCGGATGCCATTATCAGCACGCCGGCTACGAGCATCAACTCGAGACCAAAAAAGAAATCCTGCGTGAAAACCTCCGGCGCATTGCCAAGCTCGAGCTGCAGTGCGAAATTCAGGTGCATCCCTCACCACCCTGGAACTATCGCAATCGCTCGCGCTTGCAGGTGCGGACACGCCCGGAATTTGCGGCCGGATATTTCAAATTTGCATCGCATGAGCTGCTTCCGGTCGAAGACTGCCCCATCAGTTCACCACTAATCAATCGCGGCATCGCCGCACTATGGCAAGCGGGACGGTCCGGCAAGGCAGTCGAAGGCGTGCGCGAGGCTGAGTTCTTCGCCAACTCCGACGACACGCAAATCCTGCTCGAGTTCTTATGCGCCCCTGAGGCACGACGCGCCCCCGTGCGAGCCTGGGCCGAAGATTTGTGCGCGACGATGCCAGAGATTGCGGGCGTGGTGGCCTTGCGCGAGGTCCAAAAAGGCGTGCAGGAGCCGCTGGTCGCCGTTGGGGCCTCGGAGCTGACATATCAGACTGGAAACGCAGTTTACCGCGTGGGTGCCGGAGCGTTCTTTCAGAGCAACCGCTTTCTCACCGACGAATTAATCAAAATCGTCACGGCAGGTCGCTCCGGTGAGTTGGCTCTCGATCTCTACGCTGGCGTGGGACTGTTTTCCACAGCCTTGGCCTGTAGCTTCCGTCACATCATTTCCGTCGAGACGTCACAGACAGCGGCCAACGACCTTCAATACAATCTACCAGTCAATGGAAAGGCGGTTCGGGCCACAGCCGAGCAATACCTGAGTGAGTTCGGAGATCAGGGACGGCCTAGCGATACACTCCCCCAGTTGCTTCATCCTGACCTGATTGTGGTAGACCCACCTCGTAGCGGTTTAGGAGAGCGTGTGACGCGTTTGCTCGCAAGTGCAAACGCGCCACGCGTGACCTATGTCTCGTGCGATCCCTCGACCCTTGCCCGCGATCTGGCACCGCTGGCGGAGTCCGGGTATCGAGTCGAGGAGGCGCATCTGATCGACTTGTTTCCTCAAACCTTTCATGTCGAGAGCGTCATGCAACTAGTGCGGTGATACATAACTGTTTGGGGGCGCAGCATTCAGCGCTGCGATAACAGGGTGCTTTTTACGGCGGCTTTCGCCGCTGAGGTGAGTTCATTCTGCTCATAACGGCCGACGCATGCCGCCCTTGCCTCTGATTGATCAGTCCCGACCTTCGTCATTTCCTTCTGCATTCCAACTCAAGCCGGCGCGACAGCCGATGTTCTGGGCTGCCGTCGCCTATGCCACCGGCATAGTTGCGGGCGCTCACCTATGGCGTCCAGCTTCTTGGTGGGTGACGGCCGGGATGGCATTTCTCGCGGCGGGGCTGTACTTCGTCGGCAGACGTAAATGGCTTGGCGCAGCCTTGGCTCTGGCTGTGTTCTTTCTCGCGGGAGCCCTGCATATACAGTTGCGAGGCCCGACCAGTCTTCTCGACACCAGCCTTCAACCGTTCTGCGATGGCCAGCAAGTCGTGATGACGGCGCACGTCACGCGAGAAGGAAGGTTGCGCGAGGGAAATCTAAACGAAGTCAGTCAGAGCCTCGATGTAGAAACTGAAGAGATCATTGACGAATATGGCAAGCATATTCCAGTTCTTGCCGGCGTACGCCTCGGGATCTACAGCCTGAATGCGAACGGCTCAGCCCTCGTACGAGGCGGACTGCGGACCACGCCCACGCTTCGCGTGCTCCGCTACGGCGAATGCATCCGCCTTCCAGTTAAGTTGAAGCTGCCGCGAAATTTCCGCAACCCGGGCGCCTTCGACTATCAGGGCTACCTTGCCGCAAAGGGTATTGCGGCTCTAGGATCGGCCCAAGCTGAGGATGTGCAAGTGCTGCCCGGCTTCACCGGCAATCGAGTAGAACTCTGGCGAACCCGCATTCACTCGAGCGTTATTGCCAAGATTCGTGTGCTATGGCCGCCGCCGCAAGCCGCGCTGATCGATGCCATGGTCATTGGGGAAGAGGCTTTTATCGACCGCGACACGCGAGTGGATTTCCAGCGCTCGGGCACTTATCACATCCTCGTGGTTTCCGGAATGAATGTGACCATCCTGGCGTTTGTGGTCTTCTGGACGCTGCGCCGCATGCGCCTCTCCGATATTCCCGCAACTCTTCTGACGATTCTGTTCTGCGTTGCCTATGCGTTTCTCACGGAAGTGGGCGCGCCTGTGTGGCGCGCGACGCTGATGTGCTCGATCTACCTCGGCACCCGCTTACTATACCGCGATCGATGCATGGTGAACGCGCTCGGGACGGCCGCTCTCGGCGTGCTCGTATTTGATCCACGGCAACTCTTCACCGCCAGCTTTCAGATGACATTTGTTTGTGTGCTCATCGTAGCCGCGATCGGAATGCCGATCGTTGAGCGGACATCGCAAATTTACCGCCGGGCGCTGGCACGCTGGGACGCGGAGGATCCCGGACCGTCGTTGCCGCCGCGCGTCGGGCAGTTCCGCGTTGATCTGCGTTTGATCGCGGGTCGCCTTGGACGCTTTTTCGGCATGCCGTGGTCGTTGCGGCTGGTGCGCTGTATGACGATTGTTCACCTGGGTGCGTTTGAGTTATTGCTGGTATCGGCAATCATGCAAATGGGTTTGGCGCTGCCCATGGCGTATTACTTTCACCGCGCCACGACAATTGGCCTTCCCGCCAACATTGCTGTCGTTCCCCTCACGCAGATTCTCATGCCCACTGCCGTGCTGACGGTCAGCCTGAGCTACATTTTTCCCCTGCTCGCAAAAGTTCCGGCGATGCTCACCAGCCTCGCGCTGCAAGGCATCACGGGCACGGTTCACGGCTTGGGAGGCCTGCGGCTGGCCGATTTTCGCGTTGCCACGCCGTCTCTGCTGATCTTTTTTGCAGCTTCAACGGCCTTGATTCTCGCGATGGTATTCGCGCGCAGGCGCGCGCTGCTTAGCGCCGCCGGGCTTGCCGCACTTCTTCTGGCATCCTTGACGTTGGCGTTCATCCCTCCAAAACCTAGAACGCGACAAGGAGTTTTGGAGGTAACATCGATTGACGTCGGCGAAGGCGATGCCATCTTCTTAGTGATGCCCGAAGGCAAAACTTTGCTGATTGACGCCGGCGGGCCCATCTGGGGCGGCGGTTCGCAGTTTGATTTTGGCGAAGATGTTGTCGCGCCTTATCTGTGGACGCGCGGCGTCTCCCGCCTTGATGCCGTGGCGATTTCGCACGGACACTCTGACCACATCGGCGGCATGGCCTCGGTGCTGAAAGATTTCCGCCCGAAAGAATTATGGATCGGGTTGATGCCACCGAGCCGAGCTCTCGAAAACTTAATCTCCGAGGCGCACGCTCTCGGAATCAAAGTTGTACGGCACTGGGAGGGAGACAAATTTGATCTAGGCGGAGCCCACGTCGATGTGCTTTTTCCACCGCAGGATTGGCCGGTCGGCCTCGAGCCCAAGAACAACGATTCCATGGTCCTGCAAATCAGCTATGGTGCGACTTCCGTATTACTCGAGGGCGACGCTGAGAAAGCGGTCGAGCGCCGCATCGCGAGCCTGCACCATCCGCGTGCGGACCTGTTGAAGGTGGGGCATCATGGCAGCGCGACCTCCACCACGCCAGAAATTCTGGAGGCGGTGAAGCCGAGCTTTGCCGTGATCTCAGTCGGCTTTCGAACGTCGTTTGGGCTGCCCAAACTCAGTGTTCTCAAGCGGCTGCAAGCCGCCGGCATTCACGTCTACCGCACCGACGTGAATGGCGCGGTAACTTTCTACCTTGATGGATACACCGTCACACCTTGGCTGGCAACTCTTCAGTAGCATCGTCATCGTCCGCGGAATCGCCAGACAGGGAAGCCTGCCGCGACTCTGCGATTAATTGCCGGGCCCTTTCGGCATCTTCTTCTCGCACCAGAATAATCATTCCACCCATACCCGGAAACGCGTCCTGCAGCAGACTTGCGGACGCAAGATCGTTTTCAATTCCAGCCGAGTCGAGCAACCCCTTCACCACCATCGCCTCCGGCTCCTGTTCGCTGTCGAAGACCTTCACCAGTTTTTCGTTGGGATCGGGCCGGTGTTTTTCTTCTGCCGCATTGAGCTGCTCTGCCATAGAATCTCCTCTTCTCGAAACCCGCCACTCAGACTTCCCACTCTGCGATTCTAACGCTTCTTGTTCACCAGTGACATTCAGCAGATGGGCTTTCCAGCCTTCAAGGTTGCAAATGACGCGTGGGCTCGAGGTCCAGCACTTTCGGGCCGTTTGCTTTTTCTTCAGAACGGCGCAGAATGCTGGAAAACGGGCGCAACGCCGCGCCCAGTCGCAACATCCAAATTCTGGCATTCGCTGGGTTATTATGGTACCAAAGGGGTCAGCATGAATATTGGGGAACCGGCAGACCATGAGAAGAATTTACATTTGGCAGGACAGAATGCGACCGACTCCGAGGACGAGGCTCGCCTGATTAGGCGCCTGCAGATGATGATGAGCATGGTGAGCTCCGTGATCAGCCAGGACCCCAGCCTTACCGTCGAAGAAGCCTCGGAACTTGCGGCCGGAGCCAAGCGCGCCGCGCTGGCCATGTTTCCCGACAAAGAACTCGCCTACGATCTACTTTACAAGCCGCGTCTGCAACGCCTGATGCGAGAACGCTTTCGCCTGCAATAGAACAAAATGTTCACATTGTCATCCCGGGAATAGCGCTTTTGCGCAGCGAAGGATCTGAGCGCGCCGCGCGAAGCGTCGCGTTATTTGCGACGCAACACTCGCGTTCGGCTCGCTTCCTTATCAATCACTCATCCACCACAGAATTCCGCAGGGTTCCCACGCCCTCCACGCTGATCTCCATGACATCTCCCGCCACCACTGGTCCCACGCCCGCGGGCGTCCCGGTCGCAATCAGATCCCCCGGCAGCAGCGACATCGCCTGCGAGATATAACGAATCACCACATCCAGTGGGAAAATAAACTCCCTCGTATTTCCCGATTGCCGCACTGCCCCATTCACTCTTGTCTCAACGCCCACCCCGGCCCAGGGATCAAGCCCATCCGCCACCACCGGTCCCACCGGACATGACGTATCGAAACCCTTGGCACGTGCCCATTGATCGTCTTTCCTCTGTATGTCGCGCAACGACATGTCATTTAGGCACGTATACCCGAGGATGTACGGCCGCACATCTTCATCATCCGCTAGTAAATGGCAACTTTTCCCGATCACCACGCAAAGCTCGCCTTCAAAATCCACGCGCTGCGAAATCTTCGGCCTTTTCACCACCCCGCCGGGCGCCAGCAGCGCGGAGTTCGGCTTGAAGAAGAGCAGGGGCTCCGTCGGTACCTCACTGCCCAACTCCGCCGCGTGCTCCCGATAATTTCTCCCCACACAAACAATTTTTGTCGGGCGCGCCGGAGACAACAACTCAGCTTCTTCCAATGCGATCGGTTCTATCCGGCGGGTACGCAACCCTTCCACATCGCCATCAGATTCTTCAGGAGGAGTTAAGAGAATTCGCAGGATTAAATCGCGTCCCGCGACTGGCTCGACTAACCCATAGTGAGCCTGCCCGTTCAGTTGAAATCGGCAATATTTCATCGCAAATCTATCTAACCACGAGAAATGAAATCAGGAAAAATATTTATAACTTTGGCGTCATCCCGAGCGGAGCCGTTCTTCAGGCGGAGAGAGGGATCTCACGCGCATCGCCACGCATTGCCGTCCCGCTGGAACCTACGTCTATGTCGAACAGGAACGTGTTTGCCTATGCTCGCTGTACTCCTCCCAAACCCAGCAGTGCCTTCACGATGTCTGCCGACCACTGTGCAATCTGATCGTCGCGCAGCGTGCCTTCATCTGATTGCAACCTGGCCCGCAAAAGAATCGAATATTTTCCCGCTTCAATGGACCCGCCGCGAAAAGTCTCTACTGGTTTGAATTCTCGAAGCTCTGGCAGTCGAAGCCCCATCACCGCCCGCCGCATCGCCTCAAACTCCACTTCATCGCGAAACACAAACGAGAAATCGCGCTCGACTGCGGGATACTTCGCCAGCGGCACAAACTTCACCGGCCGCAGACCGCGCGTGTGTAATTGCTCCAGATCAAGCTCTGCCAAGAAAACGTCCTGCCGTAGCTTGCGAGTCGCTTTGATTTCTTCGGCAATCTGACCGAATTGCGCTACCACCATCCCATCCATCACCGCCCGCGCCGATCGTCCGGGATGAAAATAATCCCCCGTCTCCCGGTCGAAATTCAACTCGCTGCCGGCAAATGCAGCGAGCAGATTCTCCACATCTCCCTTGAACGAGCGAAACGCCTCGGCGCTCGCGGCGTGGTCGCCCTTGCTCACATCCAGCAAACCATCTACGGGCAGAGCCCTTTTCACCGCCGCGAGCGTTGCCCCAAGACAGGCGCGTGCGGGCTCAAACCGTTCTCCACCGCGCATTTCGTATACGTGGCTCATTTCGAAGAGCCGTACATTCTCGGAGTCACGGTTCAGATTCCACGCCAGCATATCCAGCATGCCGGGAGCCATCGAAGTCCGCATCACCGAAGCCTCTTCGCTTAGCGGATTCTCTAACTCCAGCACCGAGGCAGAGGAGAACCTCTCCGCGTCCACATGCGAAATGAACGTCAGTGAAACCGCCTCGTTGTAGCCCAGCGCCAGCGCACGCCGGCGTAAAGTCGCGTCCACGGTGGCGTGCGGCAGCTCCACCACCGCTCCGCTGTAGGCCGGCAAAGTATTCTTGAATTTGTCATAGCCGTGCAGGCGCGCGATCTCCTCGATTACATCGATCTCGCGCTCCACATCAAGCCGCCAGCTCGGAACTTGTACATGGAACTGCGCATCGGCCTGACCTTCCGGAATCAGCCCGAACCCCAGCTTCTTCAGGATGCGGAAAATCTCCCCCGTGCTTAGGTTCCCACCCAGGATGCGGTGCACTTCTGAAAGGCGAAGCACCACCGGCGCCTGGTCCATCTTCTTCGAAACCACATCGATCGCCTCGCCGATCAGTTCTCCGCCTCCCGACGCGAGAATCAACCCGGCGACCAGATCGCATGACATTACTGTCGACTCAAAATCCGCGCCGCGCTCGAAGCGGTGCGAGGCGTCGGTGTGAAGCCCATGCCGCCGGGAGGTTTTTCGCACCGTCACCGGATCCCACCATGCCGATTCGATCAAAATATTCTCGGTCTTGTCCGTGATCATGGTGTCGAAGCCGCCCATCACTCCGGCAAGCCCAACGGGCTTTCTTGCGTCGGCGACGACCAGATCTTCGGAAGTGAGTGTGCGCTCCACGCCGTCGAGCGTTTTCAACCTCTCGCCGTTTTTTGCGCGACGGATAATCAGACGGCCGCCTTCGAGCAAATCCATGTCGAAGACGTGCGTCGGCTTGCCCATCTCCCACAAAACGTAGTTGGTAGCATCGACCGCGTTCGAGATAGGCCGCTGATCAAGCAACTGCAAACGGTGCGCGATTTTTTTGGGGGATGGTTTGACGTGCGTTCCACGAATCACCCGCGCCGAAAAACGAGGACAAAGCTCCGGCTCTTCGACTTGGATCGGGAAGGGCAAGACTTCAGTCGGGCCGGCACTGTCTCGCTTTGAAAGGGCGCGGCTTTTAGCCGCGCCGTGCGATGCCGAAGATAGTGGGGCTTTAGCCCCTGAGGGAAGCCTCGGATCAAGAGCCTTTAGTGGCAGATCGTAGATAGCCGCCGCCTCCCGCGCCACACCATAATGATTCATCGCGTCGGGGCGATTCGTCCCGATCTCCATCTCAAACACGGCTTCCGCACCGAAACCGGCGATGCCCTCGACGGCGATCCCCGCGGCAGTCAAATCCTCCGCCAGTCGCCGGTCATCGACCGCCAGCTCAACAAAGTCGCGAATCCATTGTGGAGAAAGTTTCATGAAGTCAGCCTTTAGCTCTTGGTTCTTAGCTCTTGGCTCGCTCGGTAAGTGATTGCGCCGTCATCCAACCACACCACATCAGCACTCTTTGCGGCGAGATGGATAAACGCATTCCATTCGTTCACCCAGAGGCTTCTAAAAAACGAATCGGCAGGTAACGACTGCAGAAGTTCGCTGTCCAGGTTCTTGCTCATATCGCAGCCGTCGATTGTCAAGTCGGAGGTTTTGAATGGATACTCTGGATCCGGGGGCTCCATTACCAGAAATAGCAAGCCGGAGATCTCGATGCGCCCGCTCTTGTAGGCTTCTCGCCGACCCGGCGGATCGTCCATGTTACCGACCCACACGGCAACTTCCAGGGTCACCTTGCGCTTTTCATAATCAACTGCCATCCGCCGGACTTCGGCATCATGCAGTCCGTTCGGCAGCGTGTTTTCTAATTCCTCTAGAGTCATTCGCTTTTTGTATTTGAGCCAAAAGCCAAGAGCTAATGGCTTAGAGCTTCTATGCAAACTGTCGCAAGAATCGTACGTCTCCCTGGAAAAACAATTGCAAGTCATCCACACCATACTTCAGCAGCGCGATGCGATCCGCGCCCATTCCAAACGCAAAGCCGGAAACTTTCTTCGGGTCATAACCGTTATCCTTCACGAATTCGAACACGTTTGGATCGACCATGCCGCAGCCGAGAATCTCGATCCATCCCGTTTTCTTGCAAGGACGGCAAGGTGCGTCGTCTGGCCCGCGCTTCCCGCTGCCGCCGCAGATGATGCACGAAATAAACAGCTCCGCACTCGGCTCGGTGAATGGAAAAAATGATGGACGAAAGCTCGTCTTCACGCTAGACCCGAAGAATTCTTTCATGGCGTGATCGAGTGTCCCCTTCAAATCGCCGAAGGTGATGTTCGTGTCGACCGCAAGCCCTTCGATCTGATGAAACATGGGCGAGTGGCTCGCATCCGGAGGATCGTTACGATGCACGATTCCAGGGATCACGATGCGAATTGGCGGCCGCATCTTCTCCATCGTCCGAATCTGCACCGGAGAAGTATGCGTCCGCAGTAGCAGGCGATCGCGTTGCGCTTTCGCCTGCTGACCCGCGATGAACAAAGTATCCTGCGTATCGCGCGCCGGATGGTTAGGCGGAAAATTCAGCGACTCAAAATTGTAGTAATCGGTTTCAACGACAGGACCTTCAGCCACCGAGTAGCCGAGTCGTTGAAAGATCGCAACCATCTCGCGCGATGTCTTGATGACCGGATGCTCCGCCCCAATCGGACGATGTACGCCCGGAAGAGAAATGTCAACCCGCTCCCCCGCGGCAGAAGCAGAGTCAACGTGGACAACGCGTGCTCTCTCCACTAGTTCTTGAATCCTTGTCTTCAATTCATTGACGCGGATTCCAGCCTCGCGCTTGGCATTCTTCGGAGCGCCCTTCAACCACAGATCGTTGATTTGGGTCAGCATCCCGCTCTTACGTCCCACCCACCGGTCACGAAATGTCTTCAGTTCCGCATCGCTCCCAACGCCCGCAGACTCGTCCGCACAAGCACGAAGGCACTCCGCAGCAGCCTTTTCCAGCGCCGCCGCCGAATAATCCGTCAATTTGGAAACGGTGTATGCCATTTTCGCGCACGAAACTCTCTGAAGGATCCCTATTCCTTAAATGGATCTCTAGCCCGGCAAGGAATTTCCACCACAGCTCAAAAGCAGATTCCTCGCTTCGCTCGGAAGGACAGGTTATGAACTAAGAAATCGGATTGGCACGGCTGAAGCCATGCCCTTCCCGGTTGCCGAAACTACCCGCCGGAAGCCGAAACTACGCCAGCGCACCCTTGGCCTGCTCGACCAGGCTCTTAAACGCAGCCGCATCCTTCACGGCCAGGTCCGCCAGAATCTTGCGGTCGAGTTCGACACCAGCCTTTTTCAATCCATGGATGAACTGGTTGTAGCTCAATCCGTTGAGTTTGGCGGCCGCGCCGATGCGCACGATCCACAGCGAGCGATACTGCCGCTTGCGCTGCTTGCGTCCCGAATAGGCGAATTTAAGGCCGCGTTCGACGGCTTCTTTCGCGGAGCGGTAGAGTTTTGATTTGGTAAGGAAGTATCCGCTAGCGCGGTCTAATATTTTTTTTCGCTTGGCGCGGCGTTTGGTTCCGCGTTTTACACGTGGCATGTGTTTCTCCTTTTTGCTTTCCAGTTACTGGCGGCTGGAGGTAGGGACGATTCGCTTTTGCTGGAATCTCTGACCTCTTCACGCGCCTGAAGCAGCGGCCAGTGGTCAGTGGCTAGTGGTCAGAAAAGCCCTTCGACTTTATGACCACTGACCACTGACCACTAGCTTACTGATAGGGAATCATCCGCTTCACTTTGCGGAGATCGCCGTCGCTTACCAGCGTGGCTGTGCCCAGATGGCGTTTGCGTTTCTTGGCCTTGGATGAAAGCATGTGACGCAGACCGGAATGGCCCCGCTTCACCTTGCCGTTGGCCGTTTTCTTGAAGCGCTTCGATGCGCCTTTGTGCGATTTCAATTTCGGCATAAGTCCTCGGAATCGGCTGTCAGCTGTTGGCCGTCAGCATGATTCAACTTTAATTACTCTGGAATCGTTAGCGCGATTTGCGCCCGTCCTCGGCGAACTGCTAAGCCTGCGAAACTGGATTCGGAGCCGCGGAGACCTCGGCAGCCGCAGCCGACGCCGACTGCTTATCTTTTTCCGGTTCCGCTGCCTTTTCTTTTTCCTGCGCCAGCTTTCTCTCCTGTTTCGCCTTCTGCTTGGCTTCTCGTTCTCGTTCCTTCTCCCGCTCGGCCGCCGTCTTCTTCGGCGCCAAAATCGCGTGCAGAGTATTTCCCTCTTGCCGGGGGCGGAACTCCACAATGCTGTGCGGTTCCACGTCTTTGATCAGGCGCTCCAGAATCTGTCGACCCAATCCCGTGCGCGTCATTTCGCGTCCCCGAAAGAAGATGGTCGCTTTAACTTTGTCTCCTCCGTCGAGGAAGCGCAGCACGTGATTCTTTTTGGTCTCGTAATCGTGGTCGTCCACATTAATGCGGAACTTGACCTCTTTTACGGTGATCGTCTTCTGATGCTTCTTGGCTTCGCGATCTTTCTTTTCCTGCTGGTAGAGATATTTCCCGTAATCCATGATGCGGCAGACGGGAGGCTGGGCGGTCGGCGAAATCTCGACCAGGTCCAGATTTTTGCTGCGGGCCAATTTGAGCGCCTCGAAGGGAGGCATCACGCCAATCTGTTCGCCCTCATCACCGATTACGCGAATTTCACGCGCTCGAATACGATCATTGGTTCGGATAAAACGTTTGTCGATACAGTCCTCCACGCTCTAAGCGACTGGGAATACTGGATTATAGCATGGGAAAATCGCGGCCACCGCTGCTCAAAATGGTTGACTTCCAATCTCGAGAACAATTCGTACTATGAGGACGGAGGGCCCCCAATCCGGATTTCCCGCAACTCGATGCTGTGAACAATCCGGCTGACAGAACCTACGGCCTGGGTCGCAATGTACTTCGAGCTCCGGAGTCATCAAAGATCAGAGTGACCTCGAATATTCGGCTCCCTTGATCATCGCCTACCAGGATCGCATGATCGGCGAAGCTCTTGTCGCTCCTCATCTCCTACTTCGATTGCGCAGGACTCGGCACGTCGAAACCATAGCTTTTCAAGACATCGCCAATCGCAGGCCTTTTGAAGAACGACAAGAATTGTTTTGCCGCTTCCTTGTTCTTCGACGAGCCAAGAATGACGCATGCCTGTTCGATGGGCGGATATTCGTCCGAAGAAATTTCGGCGTAGCGTCCTCTGTCTTTCATGTTTGGAGACATGGCGAGCGAAAGCGCGACGATGCCCACATCGGCTGATCCAGAGACCACGAATGATGCGGTTTGGGAAATGTTTTCACCCCGCACCAGCTTGTCCTGCACTTTGTCGTAGATGTGTTCCTTCTGCATCGCGGCGACAGCAGCCTGCCCATAGGGAGCATGCTGCGGATTTGCAATGGCGATTTTTTTGATAGAAGGGTTCATCAGGACTTGCAAACCGGAACTCACATCGAGCTCCGAATCCTTCGGCACCCAGATCACAATCTTGCCCTTGGCATACTGGTAGTAGCTTCCCGGCTCGGTGAGCCCGGCGGCCTCCAATTTTTTGGCGTAATCGAGATTCGCCGAGAAGAATATGTCGAAGGGTGCACCATTCTGAATTTGCTGGAAGAAGTTGCCCGACGAACCGTAAATGAACTTCACAGTTCTTCCCGTTTCCTTTTGGAATCGGTCAGCAACATCTTGTATCGCAAACTGGAGATCGGCGGCAGCAGCGATCGTGATCTCTTGCGCGGCACACCGTGAAATGCAAACCATGGCAAGAAATGCGATCACAGGCAATTTTCGGATGCTCATGCGCTCTCCTATGCATCTATCACGGTGGGCGCAATCTCAGCCCGGCCCAAACCGCTTGGCAGATCGAGGAAATTTACTGCTGTCGTCAGGGCTAGAGGAATGATGATCCAGAAAGACTAAGCGTCCTTACTGCACGCCCTTACTGCACGCCCTTACTGCACGCCCTTACTGCACGCCCTTACTGCACGCCCTTACTGCACGCCCTTACTGCACGCCCTTACTGCACGCCCTTACTGCACGCCCTTACTGCACGTCCTTACTGAACGTCCTTACTGAACGTCCTTACTGAACGTCCTTACTGAACGCCCTTACTGAACGTCCTTACTGAACGTCCTTACTGAACGCCCTTACTGCACATCCTTAATTGACATCCACGATCTTCAACGTCGTGACCTGTCTTATCCAGCGGGCCATCCTTTTTTCGTCTGGTACGACGATGCGGTAGGGCCCTTCCTTTTCGTCCAGTGGTTTCCCGTTCCTCAAAAACGCCAGCACAATCTGCTTCTCGTTGAAAGCGGAGTCTATTTCAGGCAGCGCGAATACCACCCGATACCCGTCGGCTGCTTCTACCAACAGGCAGGAGGCGAGCCGTTTTCCCCTTAGCGACTCTCCCAAGCTAACGCCCGCTTTTTCCAGCACGGCTCTGAGTGAGACACCGGTAAACGTGGCGGAAGTTTCCGCCGCGCCTGTCACGACGTTGGTGTGCGGCAAGGCCTCGATGTCCGATCTGGTTAGAACAGTCTGTTTTCCCGTTTCTGTTTGGATCGAGAGTTGCTGACACTGCAACAACCCGGAGTTCAGCGCGAAGCCGAGCAGTAGGATGAAGAGGAGACGTGGTTTCATGTCAAACGCGCAGAATCATCACTTCCGTGGCTTTGATCAGGGCAGCGGCGGTTTGCCCCGGTTTCAGTTGCATCTCGCGTGCGGAACGCGCGGTAATAATCGACGTGATTTGTTGGCCACCGATTGAAACCCTGACCTCAGCCATCAAACCGCTAATCTGCACGGACTCAATTCGTCCCACTAGCTGATTACGACCACTCACGCGCCGGACTTCTTCTTTGCGTTGCTGCTTGGTCTTGCCGCGGGTTCTGAAAAGCAATCTGTCCACTTCGCTCTGCGGGATGCGATGATGTCCTCCCAGAGTCTGGTTGCTTCGAATCTTCTTCTTGTAAATCCACTGCTTAATTGTTGGAAAGCTGATCCCCAGTTGCAAAGCCGCATCTCGAAGCTTCAGCATTCCCTCAATCTTCCGTTCGGATTTGCGCTCCTTCTGCATCGCGACGCAATCGTAGCGACAACGAAGTTCCCGGTCAACTCGGTTGCATCCGCATCAGTATAGCCCACGAGCCTAACTGCAAACGACCTGAATCGTACAGTTATGGACAGCAGAATTGTATGTAATGTACACTTCTGCGTTCTGTCCCAAACCGATTGGTTTTTCGAGGTCGAAATGCGCAAGGCTTACCTGTTTATCGCAGCGATTAGTCTCTCGCTTTCTTCATCCCTGACCTTTACTCAGAGCACCCCCGACCCGTGCACGAGCGGCCACGAGTTCGCCACCACCGATTGCACGCTGACCTGGCACGGCATCACGGTGTACGGTGCGTATGACATCGGCTTCGGCTGGGTCAGTCACGGCTTGCCGGAAAACGGCTATAACTATGAAGGCGCATCTCTGGTGAACCGAAACGGCTACCAACATCGATTCCTCGTCGCACCGAACAACCTGCAGCAGACGGGTCTGGGCATCAGGGGCAAGGAAGAGTTTCGCCACGGCTGGTCGGTTGTGTTCAACGCTTCCACTGGCATCAATCCGCAGTCCGGCCTGCTCGCCAATGCGTCAGCCACCCAGACCATCAACAACGGCCTTCCCAGGAGAAGCTATTCGTACGCCATCGACGGCGCGCGCGCGGGCCAACCCTTCAATGACGAAATCTATGCCGGCATATCATCCACGCATTTCGGCACGCTGACCTTCGGTCGTCAGCGCTCTCTCGGCACCGATGCGATGCTCCTTTACGATCCCGCTGGCGGCGCCTATGCCTTTTCCTACATCGGGTATAACGGCACGATGGCGGGCGGCGGCGACACCGAGAACAGCCGTTGGGACGACGCCCTGAAGTATCGCCTCACCTATGGCCCGGTCCATTTCGGCGCGATGTATAAATTCGCCGATGGTTCTGCCGGCTGCTACTCGGCCTCCGCAACCTGGACTGCCGCCAACTGTACGCCGGAACAGGGGCATAACAACGCCTATGGATTCGACCTCGGCGGAGCCTACGGCAAATTCTCCGCCGACCTCGTCTTCCAACAGTACAATCAGGCAATCAGCGTACTGAACCCCTTGCTGGGGCCTCAGAGTCCGTCGGCGTCATATCAGTCGACCACCGACAGCATCAATACAAACCCCATCACCGGCGGGGTCAATCTGATCGACACGAGCAACACCGTATATGGCATCGTCACCGACAACCGCGCCATCATGGTCGCTGCCAAATATACGTGGGACCCGGTCAAGTTTTTTGCCGGCTACGAATATATCTGGCAGAATAACCCGTCGAACCCGTTGGGCGTTGGCGCCTCGGACCAGGGCGGTTATAACATGAGCGGGGTCGAAGACAACAATCTTGATTCGGAAAAGTTGGTGAACATCTGGTGGACGGGCGCGAAGTACACCTACCGCAGCAAAACCGACTTCACTTTCTCCTGGTATCAACAGCGGCAGAACGACTTCCGCATTCCGCCGACCTGCTCGCCCTCAGCCGGTTTCCGCAGTTCCTGCGCCGGCACCCTCAACGAGGGGTCCTTCTATGTGGATCATCACTTCACCAAGCGCTTCGACGGTTTTGCCGGAATTGCGTATTCCTGGGTGAGCGGCGGTCTGGCCATCGCCATTCCTCATGGCCCCGGCGTCCCCTATAACTACAACAACAACTGTGCTCCGACACTCGGTGGTCGTTTCACCTTCTGATCGTTTCCGCGGCGAGCTTCCGCGGAGGGCTCAGTCGAGAGCCCAACTCTCCTAACGATGGATTCGGCGACTGGCAGTTTCTCGTGAAATATCGAATCGCGGCTGGAAATGAGGAAAACGGAAACTACATCTTGACGGCTTTTTACCAGATGACTTTTCCCACGGGGCAACGGCGCTTCAGAGCCGCGTAAAGTGCGGATATTGGGAAACGGCTGCAGCCGCTAAGTAGGCTCCAACCACGCTGTCATCCTGTGCGCAGTCGAAGGATCCCTGTACTCTCACCGCACCCCAGCCGCCTCAGGGAGTTCTCCCTGTGTCGTCGCTCCGCTTAGGAAGCAAGACCGGGAAGGGCACGAGTTCCACTCGTGCCAAATCAGCGTCCAACTAAGAGCGCGGCTTCAGCCGCTGAGGAGCCGGGAGCCGGAGCGCCGGGTGCCCCATTTCTCGCGTTCTTTGCGAGAAGTGGGGATCTCGACGGCTCGTGTGGAGCGGACACTCCTGTCCGCTGCCTTTGACCTTGATCCAGATTTCGTACGTTGCACGCATGGACTGCTGCGGCAGCGTGGAAGAGCGGCGCTTCAGCGCCGCGTTAAGCGCAGATATTCGGAAGCGGCTTCAGCCGCTGAGTAGGCTCCAACCACGCCGTCATCCTGAGCGAAGCATGCGGATTCGCCTTACGAATCCGCATGCGCAGTCGAAGAATCCCCGCACTTTCAAAATGTATCAGCCCTGCTCGTGTGGAGCGGACACTCCTGTCCGCTGCCTTTGACCTTGATCTGATTTCGCACGTTGCACCCACGGACCGCTGCGGCACCGCGGAAGAGCGACGCTTCAGCGCCACGTTGAGCGGAGATATTGGGAAACGGCTGCTGCTGTTGAGTAGGCTCCAACCACGCTGTCATCCTGAGCGAAGCATGCGGATTCGCTTTATGAATCCGCATGCGCAGTCGAAGGATCCCTGCACTCTCATCGAGCCCCGGCCGTTTCTGGGAGTTCTCCCCGTGTCGCCGGTCCGCCGAGGAAGCAAGACCGGGAAGGGCACGAGTTCCACTCGTGCCGCATCAGCCACCAGAGAAAGAACGCGGCTTCAGCCGCTGAGGATGCTCTCCGAAAGGTTGGAGGCGACTGTGGAATCCCACCCTTCAAAAAACGAAGGGTGGGGCACCCGGCCTCTAATTCATTGGATGTCATAGCGCCGCGAATTATACGCCTTCGACTAAAATGTGGAGGCCATGAACAAATGCGCTTTCTGTCCAGCAGATGCCGTGGAGACGGGAGGCGAGCACCTTTGGGACAATTGGATCAATAAAGATTTGCCGCCATTAACCTACCAGTCCCGCAAGCGCTACACCATAGATTCTCCGGTCATTGAATCCGAAGCCGACAGCCTGGATGAAAAACTTCCGGTTGTATGCAACAAGTGCAATAACGGCTGGATGAGTGTGCTCAGTGAAAAGGTCAAAGATCGCTTTAGGCGAGCCATGCTAGACGCTGAGCCTTTTTCTCTTGGAGCCACAGACGCCGCTATTCTTGCTGGGTTTACGTTCATGAAGGCGGTTGTTACAAACCATGTCATAGGTCACTACGACATCTTCGAACCCTTTTTTACGAGAGCCGTTCGAGAGCGATTTAGGACTTCGCTCGTTCTCCCGCCGTTGCTTAAGTGCTGGTTTTTTGCTTTCCAAGGGGAATCGTTCATGAGCACCCACAACAATCTCAGCATTATTGGTGGAGGTCCCGGTCCCCTTTTTGGGATGGAATTTTGTAGCTTCACGTATGTGGTTGGGAAGTTGGGCCTTCGCTTCTTTCGCCACGATGGAAGCACATAAGTCACAGGGGCAGACCCTTGCTTTCTATCGACCCTAATGCCCAATGGAATCAAGCGGGAATCCCCTTTTGGCCGCACGACGGATTTCTTTTGTGGCCTCCGTCGGTATATCTCGGCGACGATCCGATCCAAGCTTTTATCCATCGCTTCAACAACCCTGTCAATGTCCCGATTTCGTTGCCTCCGCCTTGAGACTCCGCCACTTCCGTCTTTTCCGGCAACGTGCTAGTCGGTTGCCAGAAGGACGGGCATACGCTAGTGAGCCGCCAAGCAAACAAGAGAGACCAACCCGGCGAATACGAGAATTTTGAAAGTGCTCTAGAAAAGTCTTATCTGTTCCTCACTCCGCTCTCAAGGCCCAACTCGACCGCGAGAAGCGAGTGCGGAAAGGCCGTTTCCCCCACCTTGCCAGTCACCTCCGCAAAGGTTAACCGCTTTCCCGCGATTCCGCGAGCCCGATCCCGAAGAGCCCGAACAGATCTGAGATTTTCAGCCTTTGGAGCGGTGGCCGAAATCTTGTCAAGAGGCAAAAGCCACTCGACCGGGCTTATGTGACGGCAAACAAACAGTAAATATTTTTGCCAAAATGTCCCGGCAGCCCTATGCAATATGATATAATAGTACTATAGTGTTAAAGCTTAAAGGCGTGGCCCACGGGTCGCGCCTTTTTTGTTTACCCGCTTTCCAGCAGCTCCAAAAACCTAAACATCCGTCAATCGGTGAGGTAGAACCTTGGGAAAATATCTCGACAAATCCCCGGCCACAGGCCAGGCCAAATTTACAACTTACAAACAACGTGGCGAATGGGTCGAATTGCTCTTCATGACCCGCGCCGCCAAACGCGGATTCAATGTCTCCAAGCCTTGGGGAGACTCCGCCCGCTACGACGTAACCGTCGAACCGGATGGCCGCTTCAACCGCGTCCAGACGAAATGCACCGACCGCTGGAACGGCAGCTCCTACTCCTGCGGCCTTTACGCCGCCCATCAGCACGCCTACACCACGAAGCAGATCGATTACTTCGCCATCTACCTTATCCAGGACGATGTCTGGTATATCTTCCCCGCCAAAAAGCTCGTCGGACAGTCGGCCGTTATCCTTACCCCGCATCGCGCCGATTCCAAACATGCCCGCTACAAAGAAGCCTGGGACTTGTTGGATGCGCGCAAGCACACCAAGACCACGCCCTCCGACCCGCCCGCGCCCATCGTCACAAATAAGCCTTGGAAACGGAGAAAGTATGTCCGTCCCAGCGCCGAATAAAGCCTTGCGGAAAAACTCGGTCTTGCCTTTGGGTGGCGCAGCGGTTCACCGCTGCGATAAGTGCTTCTTCTTAAACTCGACTTTAGTCGCTGGACTTCCACTGCAGGGGATTCCCCACTTCTCGCCTCTTTTGCGAGAAGTGGGTTCGGGGCCCGACCACGATTGCACCTTGCGGAAAAACCCGGTCTTGCCTTTGGGTGGCGCAGCGGTTCACCGCTGCGATAAGTGCTTCTTCTTAAACTCGACTTTAGTCGCTGGACTTCCACTACAGGGGTGTCCAACATCTCGCCTCCTTTGCGAGAAGTGGGTTCGGCGCCCGATCACGATTGCTCCTTGCGGAAAAACCCGGTCGTGCCTTTGGGTGGCGCAGCGGTTCACCGCTGCGATAAGTGCCTCTTCTTAAACTCGACTTTAGTCGCTGGACTTCCACTGCAGGGGTGCCGGCGCGCCGATCACGATTGCACCGTGCGGAAAAACCCGGTTTTGCCTTTGGGTGGCGCAGCGGTTCACCGCTGCGATAAGTGCCTCTTCTTAAACTCGACTTTAGTCGCTGGACTTCCACTGCAGGGGTGCCGGCGCGTCCGATCACGATTGCACCGTGCGGAAAAACCCGGTCTTGCTTTTGGGTGGCGCAGCGGTTTACCGCTGCGATAAGGCGCCGTACAACGCTCCATCTTTCACGCCCTCAACTCGCGCCGTGATCCACCGGTTAGCAACCTGCCGTCCCACCAAATACAGTTTCTGATAATTGTCAGTGAGGGCTTCGGTGATCTCAGGGCTGCAATGCACAACATTGAGCGTAATAGCTTCGAGCGATTTCCCCACGAACGATCGCGCGAAGGCGAGTTTCTTTTTGGCGGCAAGCTCGCGCAGGATCTTGTTGCGCCCGCGGGCGACGTGGATCGGAACTTGATCCGGCATGGCCGCGGCCGGTGTTCCGGGGCGCGGGGAGTAAGTGAAGACGTGCAGGTAGGTGAAGGGCAACTCTTCGATGAGGCCGCGCGTGGCTTCGAATTCTGCGTCGGTCTCGCCGGGGAATCCGGCCATCACATCGGCGCCGATGGCGGCGTTGGGCATTGCGGCGCGAAGTTTTTCGATTTTCTCCCGATAGTGCCACGGGCGATATTTGCGATGCATGCGGCGCAACACCGCGTCACTGCCGGATTGCAGCGGCACGTGCGCATGTTTTGCGATCCGTGCTGAGGAGGCGACGAGGGCGATGAGGTCGTCCGTCCAATCCATGGGCTCGACGGAAGAGATACGGAGTTTTTCGACTTGCGTCTCGGCGAGAATGGTCTGCAGCAGAAACGAAAAATCCGGCGTTCGGAGCCCCTCACCGGATGCGCTTATCCGAGCGCCGGCAGCCGAAAGCCGGAAGCCGGTTTCCCGTCCCCAGCGTCCGAGGTTGATGCCGCTGATTACAAGTTCACGATAGCCTGCGGCTACCAGGGTATTCACTTCGCGAATGATTTCAGGCAATGGCAACGAGCGACTATGACCGCGGACGCTCGGGATCACGCAGAAGGAGCAGCGGTTGTCGCATCCGTCTTGAACTTTGAGATTGGGGCGGGTGCGGGCGTGTTCGATAGAGTCGTCGCCAGCGGACTCAAAGACAGGAGCGGCGAGAAGTTCGGTGTGAGCGAAGATGTCGGAGACGAAAAGCCAGTTCTCAGTTCCCAGCTTTCGGTTCTCAGTTAAGGCGGAGAGCGGTAGAAAAGCATCGGAAGTGCCGGCCCTATCGACCTCAGCGGCCAAAGCCGGCATCGATGGGGGCGGGTTTACAGCACCACTGATGTCGTGCCCTTCCCGATTTGTGGTCAGATTTGGCAGGACAATATCGGCGAGTTGATGTTTGTGCGAGTTGCCGATCACGGCACGGACGCCGGGCAGCGCCGCAACTTCTTCGGGAGCGCGCTGGGCATAGCATCCGGTGACGATGATTTTTGCCAGCGGATTTTGGCGCCGTACGCGGCGGACGGCGGCGCGAGCATCTTGATCCGCGGAATTCGTGACCGTGCAAGTATTCAAAATAACAAGGTCGGCTTCAGCGGCGCTGGAGCGGATGAGGCCGCGGTTTTCGAACTGGCGTTCGATGGCCGCCCCGTCGGCCTGGGTGGCGCGACATCCGAAGTTTTCGACGTGGTAGGTCGACACACAACCATCGTAGCGCATTTCCCGTGAACGTTGGACCTCGGAGCCGTTAGCTATCCTTGCGGTAGAGAAGGTCGCGCATCGCTTGCCTGCGGGCCTCGTTCGCTTCTCTCTCCGTCTTGCGTTGAGTAGCATCCACGGCACGCTTCTTGCCGGGGTCGCCAGGCTCACGGGTGCTGCACTCGGGGCATTGATTGGCAAAACCGGGTTTATCGGGCTTCAACTCGAACTCCTCTGAGCATATGCTGCAAACTTTGATCGGGAAAGCCATCGGAACTCCACGGGAACGATCCTCGAATGCACCTAAATCATACGCCCGCGCCTCCCAGGGGCCAGCAAAAGTCAAACAAAAAGCAAAGGCACGTGCCTGCGTTTGCCAGACATAGACGCAGAGCGACGTCGAGCTTGCTCGAATGGGCAGCCGAGGGGCGGCTGCCCGCACATAGGCATTTCTCCGCGAACTGAGACTCTGATCGATTACGCGGTGGCGGCGGACTTCTTCTGCGAAAAGCACTCGCGGCAGAAGATCGGTCGCCCTTGCGTTGGACGGAACGGGACAGTGGTCTCCTTGCCGCACTGGCAGCAGGTCGCCCGCGTTTCAATACGAGAGTAGTGATGACCCTCGCGAGAAGAGGGAGCAGCCGTGAGGACCGCCACTCGCCTGGATTTGCAGGATTTACAGCGCTTGGGTTCGTTCCGGAATTGCTTGTCGTGGAAAAACAGTTGTTCCCCGGCGGTGAAAGTAAATTCGGCACCGCAGTCGATGCAGGTTAGTACCTTGTCCTGAAATTCCATTGAGGATGGCTCCCTTGTGCCCGCATTTGCGCCCGCCACACGCGGGGAAGGCGGTGGCACAGAGCAAACACAGGTTTTGTGTTACGTCCCCCCTCAAACTGCCCCTGGACTCGGCCCGCCACGCACCCTGGACGGGGCGTGGATACAGATTTTTGCTGTTAAATGCCGATTTTAACGATGAGTAATGAATGATCCCTGCTGCAACTCTACCTAGTGGGGGCCAGATGGAGCAGGGTCGCCCCGGGAAAGAGGCGACCCTTTACTGCTTCAGTGGTACTCCTAAGTGCATATTCTTGAATGCAATCACTTGACCTTGCTGCATCAATCTTGCTCTTTGCGAACCTTCTTACGAGCCCGCTTACGAGCGAGCGCGGCCTTCACACGCTTTTTCTCACCGGGCTTCAGGTAAAAAGAGTGGCGTTTAACCTCTTTGATTATGTCTTCCTGTTGCACTTTGCGCTTGAAGCGGCGCAGGGCATTCTCGAGAGATTCACCCTCTTGCAGCCGAATTTCCGCCAAACAGACACACCCCCAAACCCGTCCTGTGGGACCGAATAGTTATTACAAGGATTTGACCGGAAGTCAAGTGCGGAAAGGTGAAGAACGTTGCAGAACAACCAAAACGGAGACCAGGCAGGAGGGATGGGCGTGTACTCCACCCGTTCGCGAAGAACGCGGGAGACTAGGCGGCCTTGTGCGAGCGATGCGATGAGTTTTTCATGGTGATCATTACGCTCCCAAGATCCCCTTGCGTGGAATTTTGGTTTTGAGTGTAGAGCGGATGCAATTGGGATGAACCTTTTGTCGTGTTAGTGCGCGTAGCACCACAAGGCGCGTCGTCTTCAGAAGACGAGTTTCAGGCCCAGTTGGATTTGGCGGGGAGCGAACGCGGCGTTGGGCTTCAGGAAATCTTGTGTGGGTTGGCGGTAGTAGGCGGGGTAGGGAACTCCGTTAACGGTCGTGCTGTAATTCGTGAACGTAGTCGCTTCAGCGGTGAGGCCGTCGGTGGTAATAGTGACGCGCGGGTTGAGGTGGTTGAAGAGGTTGAAGGAATCGGCGGTGAAGTCGAGTCGGTAGCGTTGGCTGACATGGATTTTGCGAACGAGGCGAAGGTCTGTGGAAGTGTAGTCGGGCCCGGTGAAGGCGTTGCGGCTGTAGCCGGGAAGACGGTCGTTGTCGTAGTTGCCGTCCTGGTTGGGATCGCCGGAGACGGTGGCGTTGATCGGGCGTCCGCTGCCGGCAGTGACGATGCTCGACATTTTCCACTCGTTGAAGATGTGGCCGAGGAGCTCTTGCCCGCGATGAAAGGGGCGAGGCTCGAGCGAGATGGCTCCGACGAACCGACTGCGCTGGTCGGTGACGCTGGGCCCGCGTTCGGCGTTGGGCTGGTAGGAATTCTGCACGGTGGCGGGTTCGCCTGCAACGAGCGCGTCCTGGCCGTCGTCAATCGCGCGCGCGTAGGTGTAGGAAAGGCGCAGATAAGTGCCTCGGGCCATGCGGCGGTTGATGGAGACAGTTGCTCCGTTATACATGCTGGAGGCCGCGCTTTGAAATTCGTCGATGGAGCCGAGTTGCGCGATGGGCCGTCCTAGAGGATTGATGCAGGGTGGGAACGGGCAGCTCAACGATCGCGTGAACTGCCACGTGGCGAAGGAATCGACCGTGTAGTATCCGTTTGCGAAGTTGGAACCGGTGGAATTAAAGATGGGATAAGTGAGTGCAACCGGTTGGGGAAGATTGACGTCAAGGGCGCGGATAAGGTGCTCGCCGTGAACATATAGGTATGAGATAGCTAGGGTAGTTTTGCTGGCGACCTCGCGCTCGAGAGTAAGGCTGGCTTGTTGTACACGCGGCGTAACGAAGTTGGGTGCGAAGGCAGAGACATTGTTAGTGACGCCCTGCGTAAATCCGGCTGGAAGATTACAGGACGAGGCCGAAAGCGAGCAGGTGAACAGCGGGTTCGGATAGACGGGAAAGGCCATGTGGTCGGCGAACTTGGTGTTGTTGAGAAAGACTTGGGCGTCAGTGACGCCATTTTCCGTGGCGATGGCCGAGTTGTAGATCTGCGGAATCCGGACGTAAAAGATTCCGTAGCCGGCGCGAATGACGAATGGGTGTGTCTTGCCGATGGAATAGGCGAGTCCGGCGCGCGGCCCGAAGTTGCGGGGATTGTAGGGAACCTTGCCGGAGGGTGGAAACAGTGGGTTGGAAATTAGCCCTGCTTTCGTGAAGGTTTGAAGATCCCAGCGCACGCCGAGGTTGATTGCAAGGTGATTGGCCGCGCGAATGGTGTCCTGGGCGAAGGCGGCGTAGTCGTTGCTGTTGGGGTTGGATGTGGCTGGGCCGAAATTTTGCAGGTAGTAGTGCGGAACTCCGTGCGCATAGGCGCGCAGAGGAGTGAGCGGAAGGCCGGCCTCTTGTGGCTCGAAGGTGAAGGGATCCACCTTGATGACATCGAAGAGATATTCGCCGCTTTGCTGGCTTGGAAAAAAGTCGTAGATCCAGGTGATCAGGGCGTCGCCGCCGAACTTGAAGGAGTGCCGGCTGGTGTCGAGACTGAGAGTTTCGGCAAGCTGAGCACGGTGTTCGCGGGTGGCGCGGGGAAGTAGATCGGAGCGCCCGATGCCGTCGAGGATGTCGGTAATTTTGATAAGGGTCCTGATGGGAGCTCCATCAACGATGGGAGGAGCGTTGGTGTAGGACTGTCGCAGGTCGCGGGAGAATTGGGCGCGAAGATGGCTGATGAGGCGCGTTGTGATACCGGAGGTGAGCGAGGCCGATCCGGTGTCGGTGGAGACTGTTTCTTCGCCGTTGTCGGAGATCGAATCGTAGGTAACGGGGCTGGCGGGATCGAGGAATACGTTGTTCGATCCCCAGTAACGGGAAGCATTGTAGCGCAGGGCAAGCTGATTGCGGGGCGTGAGATTGATGTCGAGCTTGGCGTAGGTGGCGTTGCCGATTTGCGCCGCGGGATAGGAACCGGCGAGCGAAGAGAGTTGGGCGGCAGCGGCGAATACCAGGGCCTGGTCGGTGGCTTCGTAGTCGCCTGGAGTTAAAGGCCCGGTTCCAGCTTGCGGGACAACCTGCATGGTGTTATCGAGAAATTCGACGACGTCAGGGACGCGGAAGTAGTGTTGATCGAATCCCGCGAAGAAGAAAATTTTGTTTTTCTTGATGGGACCGCCGATGGTGGCTCCCCCTTGCTGCTGGCGACTGTGAGGTTTGAAGGTCATAAAGGCATCCGCGGCTCCGAACCCGCTGTCGCGGATGTAATAGAGGCCGGTGCCATGCCAGTGATTGGAGCCGGATTTGGTGACGACGTTGACGACGGCACCACCGGCGCGTCCGAGTTCGGCGCCGTATGAATTTGTGGAGACGCGAAACTCCTGCACCACTTCATTGGAAAACTGGTATGGGGCGCGATAGAGGCCTCGCGCCTGAGCGAAGAAAGCGTTGTTGAAATCACCGCCATCGACCAGGAAGCTGTTCTGAAATCCGCGAAGGCCGCCGAATGAAAGATCGCCGTTAGTGGCGGATGTGAGGCCGCGAGGATCCTGTGTGACTCCGGGCGAGAGCAGCATGAGATCGGAGAATCGGCGACCGTTTAGCGGGAGATCGGCAATGGCGCGTTCGTCGAGCAGAGTGGAGACGGCGCTCGGTTGAGTATCGACGAGGGCGGGTGCGGCGGAGACGGTAACGTTTTCCTGTGCGCCGGCGACAGTGAGATGGAATTCGAGTTCGGCGGCTGCGCCGACGTCGACGTGCAATTGCGGCGTGACCTGCGGGGACATCCCCTGCGCGATGGCGCGGGCAGAGTAATCGCCGGGAGGGAGGAGTTCCAGTGCGAATCGACCTTCGGCATCAGAGGTGGCGGAGTAGCGGGAGCCGGTGCCGGCGTTGACGGCAACGACAGAAGCCTGGGCAATGCGGGCACCGGCGGGGTCGAGAACGGTACCGTGAATGGCGCCGGTAGCAGCATCCTGGGCGAAGGTGAGCCGTGCCAATACTAAGAAGAAGAACAGGAAAACGAATATCAGGGCCACAATCAGCGAGGTACGCGGCATAGAGTCCCACCTTTAATCAAGGAGAGGCTCGGAGAGACGAAATCCCGCGCGGTTTACCAGAGACGAGCGGGGGTTGGGAAACCCGATTCTTTTGTAGCATGTGCAAGGGCGATTCGACGGTGACGAGCGGGTTTCTTTTTGGAGACCTGTGCCGTAGTGGGAATTCTGCTTCGGCGCATGCTATGTTCAGAGTTCCCTGAGGGGGCAGGCCGATCCGCTCCAATTTGGGAAGTAGTCAGCGCAAGTGGCAGGCAGGTCCCTCGCTACGCCGGGATGACGGAATATTCAGTTCAAAAAATTATGATTCGATCGTTTAAGGGAGTACGTCCGGTGATTCCGGCTTCTTGTTACGTGGATGAGTCGGCGCAGATTATTGGCGACGTGGTGCTGGGCGAGCATGCGTCGGTGTGGATGAATGCGGTGCTGCGCGGGGATGTGCACTCGATTCGGATTGGGGCGCACTCCAACGTGCAGGATTGCAGCGTGCTGCACGGAATGAAGGAGCAGTACAACGTGGTGCTCGGCGAGTACGTCACGGTGGGGCACTCGGCGACGCTGCATGGATGCGTCGTCGAGGATCGGTGCCTGATCGGGATGGGATCGATTATTTTGAATGGCGCGAAGATTGGTACGGGTTCGATCATTGCGGCGGGGACGCTGATTGCGGAGGGGACGGTGGTTGAGCCGGGATCGTTGTGGATGGGCTCTCCGGGCAAGTTTCGGCGGAAACTGGAGGAGAAGGATCAGGAATCGATCATGCGCTATGCGAGAAATTATTTGGGGTACACGGAGGAGTATTTGCGGGAACGGTGAGCAGAGCGTAAAGCAATCAGCATTCAGCATTCAGCAATCAGTAGTCAGCCAGGCATGAGCACGAACATGGGACGGCTGAATGCTAAATGCTGAGTGCTGAATGCTTGGTTAACGACGAACGACTGACATGATTAAAGCAGTGCGAGGGACCCGGGATTTGCTGCCGCCGGAAACGGCGCTGTGGAATTTCGTGGAGTCGGCGGTGCGGGATGTGTTCCGCGCCTACAACTTCCAGGAAATTCGCACGCCGATCTTCGAATCGACGGAGTTGTTTGCGCGCGGAGTTGGGGAAGAGACCGATATTGTTTCGAAGGAAATGTATACGTGGGAGGATCGCGGGCGCGCCGAGAGCGATAAAGGACAATCGCTGACACTTCGCCCTGAAGCCACCGCCGGAATTGTCCGCGCCTACATTGAGCACAAGCTCTGGGATCGCGGCCTGAACAAGTTGTACTGCCTCGGGCCGATGTTCCGGCGAGAACGGCCGCAGAAGGGACGTTATCGTCAGTTTTATCAGATCGATGCCGAAATCATTGGGCCGGCGTCGGCGGGGAGCGAGTCTCCCGCGCGGGATGCGGAAATTCTGGAGATGCTGGCGACTCTGCTCGACCGTCTGGGAATCAGCGGATGGAATCTGGAGCTCAATTCGGTCGGCTGTCCCAACGATCGTGCTGCCTTCAACGAAGCGTTGCGCAAGGCTTTGGAACCGGTGGTGGGGAAGATGTGCGCCGATTGCCAGCGGCGGGCATTGACCAATCCGCTGCGCGTATTTGATTGCAAGGTGCCGGAGGATCAGTCGATCATCGAAACGCTGCCACGCATCAGCCAATTTCTGGATGAGGGATGCAGAAAACACTTTCAGGACGTTCAAGGGATTCTGAAGGCCGTGGGCGTGCCGTTTGTTTTGAACGATCGGTTAGTGCGCGGGCTCGATTACTACACGCGCACGGCATTTGAGTTCACCCATGGGGCGCTCGGGGCGCAGAATGCGATTCTGGGGGGCGGGCGGTATGACGGACTTTCTGAGGCGCTGGGTGGGCCGGCGGCTCCGGGGATTGGGTTTGCAATTGGGGAAGACCGGCTGGTGATGTCGCTGCAGGAATCGGCGTCGGCTGAAGGTGTAGTGAGGAAGCCGAATGCTTATGTGGCTGCGCTGGGCGTGGGGATGAACGGTGAAGCGTCGCGATTGGCGCGCGAGTTAAGGCGCCATGATTTGGTGGTGGATTTGGGAGATGAGAGTTTCCGGCTGAAAAAATCATTCGAGGCGGCTACCAGGGCGGGGGCAAAATATATTGTCATCGTGGGCGAGAATGAGGTGAAGGCGGACGCGTTTGCGGTGAAGAATCTGGCAACGGGCGAACAGGTTTCCGTACCGCGCGCAGAGTTGGCGCAGAAAATTCGAGAGTGAGCTGTGGGTCTTCTGTCGACCTTGTGGATCGTTTGCAATCGTTTTGGAAGAGATCGCTCGGCAGGAACTGCGTCCGCCTTAGGATGACAGCACTCTTGATGAGACGCGATTACGGAGAAACATCATGAAACGAGAGACATCATGAAACTGTGTTGGGTGATTTGTACGGCTCTCTTTCTGGCGAGTTGCATCCCAAGCATCGCTCAGACACGCGTGCCGGCAAAGGTTCTTAGTCCGCTGGAGCAGACTTTGATTGGCAGTGAGAAGAGCCTGATCGAAGCGAAGAAAAAGGACGATGGGGCATTTTTCAAGCGAACGGTCAGTACGGATTTCGCACTCGTGGGCGTAGACGGACAGCTGCTGGAGCGGCAGGAAGCGATCGATGAGTTGGGCGATTCTGGCCTGGTGGAGTTAACGCCTTATGACATCAAGGTAGTGACGGTGGGAGAGGACGCCGCTGTCGTTACCTACGACGCGATCGTGCGCAAGGCGCCGGAGGAGGATCAGGGACCTCCTCCGCGCTATCAGCACTTCAGTTCGGTCTGGGTGAAAGACGGAGACGGATGGAAGCTTAAGTTTCATCAGGCCACGGCGACGCATTGGGGAGACTGGTAGGTCGGGCTTCGGCTTTCGGGCTTCGGTGTGCTAGGCTGCTTCCGCTTCTACTTTGTTGTCGGAAACGTCTAATCTTTAGGCAGCGCCGATTTACGGCCTAGGAGATATCGCATGAAAAAAGCAGCAATGATTTTAACGGCAACACTGGCGTTGGGGGCAATGGCGACAGCGCAGATGGAGCCTCCGAAGCCCGGGCCCGAACTTAAGAAGCTGGATGTATTCGTCGGCTCATGGACCCTGGACGGAAATATGAAGCCTGGGGCGATGGGTCCGGGCGGATCGATGACGGAGAACGAAAAATGCGAGTGGATGCAAGGCGGTTTTTACCTGGTGTGCCATTCGGATTACAAGAGTTCGATGGGAAACGGCGTGGGATTGTCGGTGTTGGGATACTCTGCTGATGACAAAGCCTACACGTACCGGGAGTTCAACAGCTTCGGCGAATTCGACGATTCCAGGGGCACGCTTGATGGCGACACATGGACTTGGACCAATGACGAGAAGATGAACGGCATGACCATGAAAGGTCGCTTTACGATGAAGATGACCTCGGCCACGTCCTACAACTTTACGTTTGATATGTCACAGGACGGAACCAAGTGGTCGACCGTCATGGATGGAAAGGCGACCAAGAAGTAGAATTACTCACCGCAGTGGCATCCTCTCAAGGGCTCAGTCCCGACTGCAGCTGGCCGTTTTGGTGCGGTCTGAAAGCCCACTCCAAGTCACACGAGTGCGATGCTCGCGGTGAACAGAGCGTGGTGTAGGCGGTCACAGAGCAGTTCTCCCACCAGTTATAATCTTTAATTCGACACTCTGCCGTCATTCTCACTATCAAGGACACAGCTTGCTCGACTTTCTAGGCGACCTACAGCGAACTCACATGTGCGGTGCTCTCCGCACTTCCGACGCGGGCAAAAAGGCTGTGCTGATGGGCTGGGTCAATCGCCGCCGCGACCACGGCAACCTGCTTTTCATCGATCTGCGCGACCGCAGCGGCGTCACTCAGGTCGTGATCAACGCCGAGAGAGATGCCACCATCCACGAAAAGGCCGGGGCATTGCGCAATGAGTACGTGATTGCCGTCACCGGCACGGTGAAGCTGCGCGACCCCAACACCGTCAATCCAAATATGCCTACCGGCGAAGTGGAGCTCATTGCCGAAGAGTTGCGAATTCTGAACGAGTCGAAGCTGCCTCCGTTTCTGCCGTCGGACACGGCGCTCACCAACGAAGAGACGCGGCTGAAGTATCGCTACATCGATTTGCGGCGCGACGTTATGCAGTTCAATATCGAGCTGCGGCACAAGGTGGCGAAGGCGATTCGCGATTATTTATCGGGGCAGGGATTCTTTGAAATCGAAACTCCGTTCATGACGCGCTCAACGCCCGAAGGCGCCCGCGATTATCTGGTGCCCAGCCGGGTGCAGCCGGGGACGTTTTATGCGCTGCCGCAGTCGCCGCAGTTGTTCAAGCAGATCCTGATGATCTCCGGCTTCGATAAATATTTTCAGATCGTGCGTTGCTTCCGCGACGAAGATTTGCGAGCCGACCGGCAGCCGGAGTTTACGCAAATTGATTTGGAGATGTCCTATCCGCAGCCGGAGCGCGTGTGGGAAGTGGTGGAAGGATTTCTGACGGCGGCGTTTGCGGCGGCGGGATTTGCGATCAAGACGCCGTTTCCGCGCATGGATTACGACGAGGCGATCCGGCTGTATGGCATCGACAAGCCGGACTTGCGGCTGCCGGCATTCACTGACGTGCGGGAATGTTTTGCAGAGGAGAATTTGCAGGACCTGGCCATCAATCCGAATCTGCCGGTGATTGCGATTCGCACGCCGAAGGTGGGCGAGCTGTCGCGCAAAGAGCGCGATGACATCAAGCCGATGTTTCATTCCAAGGGTGGGGCGCGAGTATTTGAAGATTTCAAGCGCATCGGCAGCAGATTTCCCGAGGCGGCGGCGGCGATTGCGAAAAAGACGGAGATGGAAGACGGCGATCTGATCGTGATCGTGGCCGGCTCCTCGCAAACTGGCCCACAGACGCCGGTTTCCGAGCATCGCAAGGTGACGCCGCCTGAGTTGGCGATTTATGCGTCGGCCGGATTGTTGCGGCTGGCGCTGGCACAGAAGTACGCGGAGCGGCACGGGATTTTCAAGAAGAGCGGCGACGCGGCGAAAGATTTCCGGTTTCTGTGGGTGACGAACTTCCCGATGTTCGAGTGGGATGAGGGCGAGAGGCAATGGAACGCGGCACACCATCCTTTTACCTCACCGCATGAAGAAGATATGTCGAAGCTGGAGTCGGGAGTCGAGTCGTTGAACGATCCGCTCTCACCGCTGAGCGCGGTGCGGGCGCTGGCTTACGACGTGGTGCTGAACGGCACGGAACTGGGATCGGGATCGATTCGTATTCATCGCCAGGATGTGCAAAGCCGAATCTTCCGCGCGCTGGGCATGACCGAGGAAGAAGCGCGGGCGCGATTCGGGTTTTTTCTGGAAGCGCTCGAATATGGCACCCCTCCGCATGGCGGGATTGCTCTGGGACTGGACCGTATCGTTATGATTCTGGCGGGTGCGGAAAGCTTGCGCGAGGTGATTCCGTTCCCCAAGACCGCGCGGGCCGTGGATTTGATGGTGGATGCGCCGACGCCGGTGAGCGAGGCGCAGCTAAGGGAGTTGGGGATTGTGATTCGTAAAGCGAGGGAGTGACGGTTCTGATCTGGGGTTCAGGGTTTTTTGGGTGGCGCAGCGCTTTAGCGCTGCGATTCACCGCAACAAAACCTTAATGGCTTTAGCCTCCGAGGTACTTCTTTCTTGTTCCGGTAATGGAAGAGCACTTCCAAGAATAGCCGCGCCATAGGTTCCTTGCGAAACAGCGGGGTGCGTTGAAAAGTTGACGCCATCACGAAATAAACACTGTATCCTCTATTTCCTCTGGGAGGCGCTGCCATAAGTTACCGCAGCGGCTAAAGCCGAAACGTTGTGGCTAGCCTATCGCAGCGCTGGAAGCGCTGCGCCACCCAAAAAGCAGAGTCTGAGCGTCAGGTTCCCAGATCGGAACAAGCGACAGTGGTAAAAATTCCGAGGGCTCACCGTCCTCCGTGAGACTACCCTCCCAGTTTCTGGCGCGCCAATTCCTCCACCCGCGCCAGCACTTCGTCTTCACCCAGCTTAGTCGAGTCAATCACCACTGCGTCAGTCGCTGCCTGCAGCGGCGAGGCGGCCCGGGTGCGGTCGCGGTGATCGCGTTCGCGCAGGTCGGCGGCCAGGTTCGCGCTTACGTCGCCTTTGATTTTCTGTTGCTCCATGCGGCGCTGCTCGCGGACCACGGGGTCGGCGTCAAGAAAGATTTTCAAATCAGCATCTGGAAAAACTTTTGTGCCGATGTCGCGGCCTTCCATCACGATGCCGCCGCCCGCGCCCATCTCCTGTTGACGCGCCACCATCCACGCCCGCACGCCGGGATGCACCGAGACGCGCGAGGCCGCTTCGGTGACGTCGCGCTCGCGGATGCGCGAGGAAACGTCGTGGCCATCGAGCAGCGTGCGGTTTCCGCCGACCGTGGGTTCGAGGCGGATTCGCGATTCACGTGCGAGCTGTACCAGAGCAGCTTCGTCGTCAAATGACGCATCCTTGTCGATCGCTTTCAGCGCAAGGGCGCGGTACATTGCTCCGCTCTCCAGATTCACATAGCCGAGCTTTCGCGCCAGCCGCGAGGCGATGGTGCTCTTGCCCGCGCCCGCCGGGCCATCGATGGCGATAATCAGTTTCCGTTCGGTGTGGTCGTGGTCAAAGTGGTCGGTCATTATCCAGGAGACGATTATCCAAGAGACGATTGAACAAGCAGACGATTGTACATGGAAACGACCGGTCGGTTCGGTTCCCCGTTCTCGTTCCCATTGTCAACCACAGCAGACAATCCTTTAACAAACTTGTGACAGTTTGCGGCTGCTCTTCTTCCAGCAAGTCGCGTCCAATAGGACATAGGTTGAAAGATGATTGGCAGGGTTGACCCGCTTTGCACCGCCTGCAAACCGAGGCGGTGACGCAGAGCACAGAGGAGCGAACCTGCTCCCTGTAATGCGGCGGTCCGGTTGCAAGCCCGGACGGAGATGAGGCAGTTATGCTGAAGATCGTTTGGCGCAATCCGCGGCCACCGGCGCAGAGATCCTTGTGGGTTGCGGAAGTAGGGGCCGATGAATCGACGAGCGCTCCGATGTGGATCATCTACTACCAGACGATTGAGGCTTCGGGCTGGCCTTCGAATGAATATGAGCTGCTGGTGAGCCGGAAGCCGCAACGGCTGAATGCTGTACGGGCCACTGGTTTCGAGGTGCAGTCGTGTATGTAGTCGAAAGCGTCGACCAAGCGTCCGAGAAGTTCATTTACGAGTTGGTCATTTACGAGTTGGTGCTGCGGCTCGTTGTCTACCGTTTGGGCGAGTTCGACCGGGTTTGGGAAACGGCGAATCGAATCTGCGATCGGTACGAGGTCAGGAAGGGTAGTTGAGCACGTACGAGCCAGCGTGAACTACCCTGGGGCCGGTGGGAGGGATGCCGGCGCTGCGATGCTTTATTTCGCGGCGCGATGCTGCTTGGCCGGGGCGACCGTCGGCTCTTTTGCCGGCGTGATGTGCAGCATCGAGCGGCCGCTGACATGGATGAAGCTCAGTTCGCGGGCCGCCAGCAGTGCGTTTACGGCTTCCTTCACGCGCGAGCGGGCGACGAAATTTCCGAAGAAGGTTTCGAGCTCGGTTTGCTCAGCGGCGATCACGCAGTCCAGATATTTGGAAAGCAGAGCCGACACAGCCTGTTGCACCGACACTCCTACGCCCTCGCGGACGGCATCGGGCGACCAGCGGTAGAGCACATCCCAAAACGAGCCTTCGCTGGGTTTGTAGTCGACGCGGGTAATGCGCAGCTTCGCGAGCAATTCGCCGAGAGCCTTGTCGAGCGCTGGCAGCGACACCGCGCCACCTAGAGTTTCCTGCAGCTTCTGCTTCGAGATAGGACCATCGCGCTCGATGAGCGCAAAGGCATCGCAGGCCAGCGGCGAGTAGGCAGAGCGCGGTCCCTGCCGGGGTGCGAGCTTGGGGTTGCGCTCGCCCACCAGCGCATAGAAATAAGGAAAGACCGAAGCTGCGACGAGAAACGCGTTGTTCTCGTCGAAGAGATTTGCTTCGTAAGCGGAACGCTCACGCAGCAAGCGGACCATGAGTTCTGTCGCCGCCAATGCCCGCGGATCGGAGTAAGCATGCTGCCAGGTGGGGAGGCGATCGTCAGAGCCCACGAATGCGCCAATGAATGTGGGTACTGGCATCGTGGGACGCACCGGATACATCAGACAAAGGCCGACAGCCTCGACGAAGGCGCGCGCCTGCTCGATGGTGCGGATGGGCTTGCCATCGAGACGCCACTTTTCGCGGCGAAGTTGCTGTAGGTCGGATTCGGTCATGAAGTCAGCATTCAGCACTCAGCAATCAGCAATCAGCACTCAGCCAGTAGCGGGCCGTTGTGCTCAGCATTGGCCGACGGAGGCTTAATGCTGAGTGCTTAAGGCTGAATGCTTTGTTTCAGATTCTCTTAAACGCCTTCTGAATATCCTTTACAGAATACCGCAGGACCACCGGTCTGCCGTGAGGACATGACATGGGATGGTCGGTTTTCGCGAGCTCGGCGAGGAGCCAGTCCATTTTGTTTTGCTCGAGCGGCATGTTCACCTTGATGGCGGCATGGCAGGCAATGGAGGCGGCGATGCGGCTGCGAATCTTTTCCAGGTTTAGCGACTGCTCTTCGCGAGAAATCTGGTCGAGCAACTCGTGAAGCATGTGCTCGACTGCGGCCGCGTCCACTCCGGCGGGTGCAACCTTCACGGCGACGCTGCGGGCTCCGAAGGGCTCGGCTTCGAAGCCGTTATGTTGCAGTTCGTCGGCAATCTCCGCGAATACTGCCTGCTGCGCCGGAGACAGTTCCAGAACGATTGGCATCAGCAGGCGCTGGCTTTCTACTTTCTGCAAGGCACGTTGTTTCAATATGCGTTCGAAGAGCACGCGCTCGTGCGCCACATGCTGGTCGACGATCCATAGGCCATCTTCATTCACCGCCAGAATAAAAGAATTGCGAATCTGCCCCAGCGGCCTGAGGGTTGAGAGCGCGGCCAGCGTGGGTTCTTCGTCAAGCACATCCAATGCCGGAGCACAGCCGTTGTCAGGAATTGAATCCGGCCATGTTCCTTCCAGGGGTTTTTCTTGCAGTCCCCGTGCCACCGGGATTGCGGCGTTCGCCTCAACGGCGATTCCGCCATCGAACTGGAAACGCGCCGAAATCGGCGGAGGCGCAGGAGCTTGCAGGGCGAATCCGCCGCCCGATTCGTAGATCGGGTGAGCCGGGGCTCCTGAGGCAGTGGCCAGGTCGGAAGGCGGCTCCCATTCCCTGGCGCCAGGCGTCAGACCGGAACTGGCGGTGGCATGAGCGTGAATTTCCCTGGTGAACTGTGGCGCCGGGCGCGCCTTCATCAGCGCTGCGCGCACGCTATCGCGAACGAAGTCGTGCATCACGCTGGATTGGCGAAATCGGACCTCCGTCTTCGAGGGATGGACGTTGACATCGACCTCCCCGGGCGGCATTTCCAGAAACAGCAGCACCACAGGGTAGACGCTCGGTGGAATGATGTTGCGATAGGCTTCCGTCAACCCGTGCTGGATCAGGCGGTCACGAATGAGGCGTCCGTTGACGAATACATAAATCGAATTGCGATTCAGTTTCTGGATTTCGGGTTTGGAAACGAAACCGTGGAGCCGCATTACACCCGGGCTAGCGGATTCGATTTCATCTTCATCTTCGTTTTCACTGTCCTTGCGACGCCATGGCGGAGGCTGCGGCAAGCCCACACGTGCCAGGGGCTGCTCGGCGGCGAGGGCGATCAACTGGTCGAGCGTTTCTTTGCCGAATACCTGATAGACGCGTTCGGCGTATCCAGCAACCGGCGGCGCCACGAGCAGGGCATTCGTGGCCGAATGAAGTTCGAAATGCTTTTCGGGATGCGCTAATGCATAGTGCGTTACCAGCGAAGCGATATGCGACAGTTCAGTGGATTCCGCTTTCAGAAACTTTTTTCGCGCCGGAGTATTGAAGAACAGATCCCGGACTGTGACGGAGGTTCCCTCGGGCAACCCAGCTTCTTCGACGCTCGCCATGCGGCCGCCGTTGATTTCGATGATGGTTCCGTCGGGAGTTTCTGCAGCGCGTGTCTCCAGTCGCAGGCGCGAGACTGATGCGATCGAGGGCAGCGCTTCGCCGCGAAATCCCAGCGTGGAAACTTTCAATAAATCTTCCGCGTCTTTGAGTTTGGATGTGGCGTGGCGCTCGAAGGCCAGCATGGCATCATCGCGGACCATTCCACATCCGTTGTCGGTAATTTGGATGAGCTTTTTGCCGCCGGCTTCGATGTTGATCCTGATGCGGGTTGCGCCCGCGTCCAGCGCGTTCTCCAGCAGTTCCTTCACCACCGAGGCAGGGCGCTCCACCACTTCGCCGGCGGCGATTTTATTGGCAACCTGCTCGGAGAGTACGTGGATGCGGCCCAAATGCGGTTCTCAGTTCTCAGTGTCGGGGACAGGGCCAGTTTCGCAGATGGAACGCGGGAAGGCAAAGAGTACGGCGATCATAGAAACTGGTTTGCCAGATTTCCCCCATGAACCCCAAGTCCTTCTTCGCGCGATAAGAAAATCCTCCCTTAATGAATTGGACAGCCTTCTCCAAAGTCACGGGAGAAATCGGTGTGACTAACAGATGAAAATGGTTGGGCATCGCTACAAACTCATGCAAGTGGTACTTGGACTGCTCTTGGTAGTGGAGAAGCACCTCGAGGAAGAGTCCCGCCATCCGATCGGATTGCAACACGGATCGTTTTTCAAAATTAGACGCGGTGATGAAATAGGTGCTCTCGCGCGTAGTTCCACGAAAGGGGATTGTCATGGCCACCTCGGGGGCTGAAGCCCGATTCAAATGGGCCAGTGTTTAATGCAGGCCTGAAGGCCTGCTCCACCCTCTCGCACACCCTCTCAACACATTACCCACAATGCCATGGCGAATGGTACGAAAAGGAGGGAATAGTGAGAAAGCGTTTCCCGATTTGGAGTCCCGTAACTAGTTCTCCGTGGGCTCGACTTTCGTTTTTGGGGGCGGCAGATTTCGGCCGGGCTTGGGAGGTATTGAAGGAGGAGTAGGCGGTGATAAAGCAGCCTTGGCCGAAGTTTTGCGAATTTCGATGCCGTCGTGTTCATTATTGAGCACGATGTGGGATGCACCGTTGCCGACGGTGCCGCTGGCTTTCGCCTCGCGATCGTTGCTGTCGATCTTCAACTCCGGAAAGTCGGACTGAATTTCGCCGTCGCGGGTGCGGGCGTCGAGGCGGAAGCCGGCTTTGTCGGGTACGCTCAAATGAATATCGCCGTTGCGATCGTCAATCTGTACGTTGCCAAGCGAGCGCATGGAGACTTCGATTCCGCCGTTTTCATCCTGCACGCGAAGATCGCCGGCAACATCTTCCAGATGAATTTGTTTCGAGCGGGTGCTCAGGTGCACCGGGCCGGCGATCTGCTCGGCGTGAAGATCGTCAGAATCCAGATCAAGTTCGCCGTCAAGATGGGAGAACTCCAGGTCAGTTCTCGAGGACTTGAAGGACACGTTATTGCTGATCCGGGCTAGTTTCACGCTTTCGCCGAATTCGCCGTCGAGCTGAACTGCGCCTTTGATGTCGGTGACGGAGACTTCGTTCAGGTGGCCGTCGATGTGGACGTCCCCCGTGACGTGTTCGACCTTTGCGGAACTTTTTTCGAGATTGAGTTTGGCGTTTCCGGTGACGACCTCGAGGGAAACATCGCCGTGCTGGTTGTTGATCTCGATTTCTCCCTCGCGGTCGGTCACGGAGACATCGCCTCGGCGCGAAGTGACGCGCAGTTCCATCTTGCGCGGAATTGAGATATCGAGATCGCTCTGCACGGAGTGATCGCCCGCGCCCTGAGTCTTGGCGTCGAGAATCATCACATTGCCGGCGAAAGTGATGGCGGGCTTAGTTTGCTGATTGTATTTGTCGGCATCACTCTGGCCTTCCGCACCTATTTTCTTACGCACGACGATTGTGATCTTGTTGTCATCGGCCGCGCTTACCCGAACGGCTCCGTGCTCGTTGTTGACGCGCAAGCTCGTAACCGCGGGAGGAATGTCCTGTACGAGATGATCGTCGAAGTTAAAAGTCTCGCCGAAGATGTTGTCGAAGTCGCTGTCGTCGATGTTCAAGTTATCGCGGATTTCACCCCAGTGGAAGCGCTCGACGTGAGTGGCAATCAACCCGCAGACGACGATGCAGATGACCAGAAAAACTCCACCGGCGCCAATGCCTCGCGGCGGGAAACCGTCACGCTGGGCTTGCTGGTGCTCGATCAGCTTGATGATTCCCCAGAGGATCAACAGCGCGGGCCAGTAGTGAGCAAATAAAGTTCCCAGCCGCGCCCACGACAGCATGTGCAGATTTCCGAGCAGGAATACGATGCCGAGAACAATCAACACGAACGGCCCGGCAAAGGAGCGGCGGTAACGGCGCGGCGGCAACGGTGCCGGAACGGGTGGTTGACTCGGGCTAGACATTGTGCACCTCGCCGGAAGGAGGCGTTGCTCCGGGATTTGAAGCTCCCGGATTGGAAGGTGGCGCAGCTGCTGGCGGCGCAACTACAGGCGGTGTTGGCTGGAATGAGCCGACGTGTCCGGCCGACGAAGCGTTGCTCTGCAGCAGCTTCACAACCCCTATCACCAACAGGATCGCGGGCCAGGTTCGGTCGAACTCGACCACGTTGAGGCTTTGGAGCAGGAAGAGTATCCCGATCGTAATCAATATGGCCGGACCGATGATCTTACGCATGCGGCACCGATCACAGGTGCATCCGATGCGGCGACCAGCGATCAGCCCCCACTGCCTGGCGAACATCCATCCCCCGAAGAGAATCAGGAGAAGTGGCCAGAAGCGGTCGAGGCCAAACTCGAAGATGTTCATGGTGTGCAGGAGGAAGAGCACGCCCAATCCAATCAGGATGATCGCGACCGCAGGAATATTTTTGTATTCGCTACGTTCTCCCATACTGAAGGTCTGCGCCAGGCCGTAGGGATCGGGAGGGGGTTCGCCCATTTGAAGCGCCCTGGCTGTGCGCACCGCATCGATGATCTGGTAGACGTAGAAAAACGCGATACCGATGCCGAAGACCCAGTCCCAGCGCCCGGCATGATCTGAGGCGAAGATGAGCATCGCGAAGATGATCAGGTGCGCCAGTCCCTTGGCGTATTGCGAGCAATAGACCGCGCCGACGCCGAACGGAAAAAATCCAGCCAGGATGCCGGCGACCGCGGGGTTAGGGCCCGAACTCCCTGCGGGCCTGAAGGGCACTGCTGGCAGCGTGCCCGAAGGCTGACCGACGGGGGCATATCCAGTTTGAGCCGGAGGCACGAACCCGGCTGCGGGAGCTGTACCTTCTAGACGGGCGGCGAGACAAGGCTCGCAGTAAACGACTCCGCGGACGTCGCGAGTGCAGTTGGCGCACAGCGGCTTTCCGCAGGTGCGGCAGAATGCGACTGCCGCAATATTGGGGTGTGTGGCGCAGTTCATACGAACCTCCTGTAGGTGGTCACCGACACTACAGACGGATCGTTTATGGACGGATCGTCTACAGACTGCTCGTTTACAGATGGACCCTGAGGGGCGCTGGCCAGAATAATACGGCTATCGGACTGGCTGTAGTTGCGCTCCTGCTTCTGCTCGGGCTGTTGTGTTGTGTCGTTCTTATGCTCTTTCTTGTCGTTACTTGGCGCCGATTCATTCGGGCGAGGTTCAGCTGGCGTCATGCTTCGCTTCAGTTCGCGCACGCGCGATTCCAGTTCGTAAACCACCCGGATGTTCTCGTAGTATCGGACTACGCGGGCTTGCGTGTTGTAGTAGGTGTGCCGGATGGCAGCAGGCCGCAAGCTTACCTGGCGCAGGTCGCCGGGTTTCACGCCGAGTACACTCAAGGCCACCGACAGCGAGAAGAAGGCCATGCCGAAGGACATGGCAAACCTTGGCTGCCGGACAGTGCTCCAGATCGGCTGCATGGCCGCCGAAACCCACGCTTGCGCGCGTTCCAGCCACGAAGCTGCCGGCCACGAAACACGCGGCTCGGTCGCGGACACGTTCACCCGCAGGCGTTGGGTGTCAACGCCCGTTGTGGATGCCAGAATGTTGTTGACCAGGCCGACTGGAGGCTCCACCTCCGTGAGATCCTTCAGCCAGTTGCGGCCCGCCTCAACTTCGGCGAACAGCGGCCCGCACGCGGAACAAGTCCGGGCGTGAGCCTGGAAGCGGTCGAGTTGAGTGCCGGTCAGGACGCCGTCGAGCGCGTCGCTGAGCAGCCCATCGAACTCGTGACACTGCATTCCGTTACTGGTTCGGTCTGGCATCACATCACCTGCCTATAGGTACGTTGTAAAAGCCGTGCAAGTTCCGCGCGGCCACGATTTATTCGACTTTTCACAGTCCCCTCCGGCACTTTCAAAACGGTTGCGATTTCGCGGTAATCAAGATCCTGTAAGTCCCTTAGAATCACTGCCTCGCGAAGCTCCGGCGAGAGCCTGGCGAGGGCGGCGTGAACGGTTTCTCCCAGCTCCCGGCTGCGTACGCGGGCATCGGGAGGCGCAGATTGGTCCTGAATTTGCTCACTCAGCGGCTGGGCATCCTCGTGCGGCGATGAGGCAGCGTCGAGCGAGTCTGTAATGCGGTCTTGCTTAGTTTTGCGGAAGTGGTCGACCAACAGGTTGCGGGTGATGGTGGTCACCCAGGTGACAAAAGCTCCCTTGGAGCTGTCGTAGCTCGAAAGCGTGCGGTACATCTTGATGAAGACGTCCTGAGTGAGATCCTCGGCGTCGTTGGCGGAGCCGGCAAAGCGGTAGCAGATGTTATAGATACGCCGGTTATAAGTCTGAACGATTTCTTCCCAGGCAGTGGCATCGCCGGCTACACAGCGGCGGACCAGCATCGCAACTGCCTGGACGTCTTCCAATCCTGAGTTCCCCGAGAGACTGAATTCGCCGACACAGCTTGTCACCCCGACCGAAGCTTCCTCTTCCGATAGGAAGCGGAAGCGCAGAGGAGGGACCTGCAATTCGCCGAGCGCGACCGAACGCTACACAAGACAGTACGCGGATGTAGTGCCGCAAGTTCGCGGCGGCAAGCTGCATCCGCAACGTTATGTGAAACAGGGCATTGTAGCAGCGACAGAAACTGACGCTGCTATCCGGCATATACTGGCTGCCACCTCAGAGAAGGAACCCACCACCTATGAAGAAGGCATTTTTTCTGCTGGTTCTCTGCCAAGTCGCCTATGCACAGGACGCTCCCAAGAAACTCGATACCGGCGAACTCCACGAGTTCATGATGGCAAACTTTCACACCGAGAGCGGCGCAATACTTCCAGTGGCGCGAATTGAGTACGGAACCTACGGACACTTGAACGCGGCTAAGGACAACGCCGTGCTTCTGCCCTCGCACTACATGGCTGATTCTCACGGCTACGAGTGGCTGAGCGGTCCCAGCCACGCGCTCGATACCTCGCAGCTCTTTCTAATAACCACGGAATTATTCGGCAACGGACACTCTTCCTCTCCCAGTAATACGCCTGAGCCTTTTCACGGCCCGCGCTTTCCAGTGATGACGATTCGAGACAACGTGGAGGCGGTTCATCGTCTGCTCACCGAAGAGCTCAAGATTACGCACGTTCGCGCCATCATTGGATTCTCCATGGGAGCGCAACAGGCGTTTCAGTGGGCAGTCAGCTATCCCACGTTTGCCGACCGCATCGTAGCCACCGCAGGAACCGCGAAGACTTATGGACACGGCGTGGTGCGCCTCGAAGGCCAAATCGCCGCCCTCACCGCGGACGCCGCCTTCAAAAATGGCGACTACACCACCCAGCCCACCAAGGGATTGGAAGCCTTCGGTGTCGTCTGGACAGCATGGCTGTTCTCGCAGGAGTGGTGGCGCAAAGAGTTGTGGAGGGAAGGTGCGAAACCGGGAACTACATTTGAAAGTGTGCTGAATGATTTCCGCACGAACTTCATTCCCGGAGCGGATGCTAATGATTTGATCCTGCAGTGCCGTACCTGGGAACATCACGACGTGGGAACGACTCCGGGATTCGGCGGAGACACGGAGCGGGCGCTGCGCTCCATCAAAGTTCCATTTCTATACATGCCATCGGAAACCGATCTCTACTTTCCGATTGGCGACGCACGCTACGAGGCCGCGTTCATCCCCGGGGCGTCACTGGTGCCGATCCCGTCGCTATGGGGACACACGGCCGGCGCCGGAGGGAGTCCCGCCGACGAAAAATTTCTGAATGAGAAAATTGGACAATTTCTTGCCGCGGGGAAATAGGCGGGTGGCCTGTCCGGCAGTATAGCCTCGGCTCGGCCGTTACCATACTTAAGGCTGGTATCGACTATGGTATAATGGTCGCGTTGTGGAAACAGCGCGCAAAATCACGGTAGAAATCCCCGGCGACTTGCTGGAGCGAGCGCAAAAGGCAAGCGGTGCCGGCATCACCCAAACGGTTCGCACCGGGTTGCAACTGCTGGCTGCATCAAAGACCTACGACCGCCTGCGGGAATTGCGAGGCAAGGTCCGTTTTTCACGCACCTTGGCAGAACTCAAAGCCGACCGCTGATTTCTGTTGCTGATTCCCCCGATTTTCTCTATCAGTGATTGCCGCATCAATGATTGCCGCCGACACGAGTACATGGATTGCTTTTCTGGAAGGGGAGCGATGCCAGGACACGGAACTGCTCGATAAAGCGCTGGAAGACCGCCAGGTCATGATGGTGCCAGTCGTCCTCACCGAGCTATTGAGCGACCCTCAGCTTCCCTTCGACGTCGCCGAGACGCTGTTACAGATCCCTATGCTTGACGTCGCGCAAGGCTACTGGCGTCGGGCCGGGGTGCTGCGGGCAAAGGTGTTGTCACGGCGCCGCAAGGCGCGCCTCGGAGATGCGCTCATTGCGCAATGCTGTATTGATGCAAACATAGGGCTGATCACACGAGATGGCGACTTCCGTTCATTCGCCGATGCGGCGGACTTTAATGTTCTCTTTCGGTAGGCTACTGGCGCGCAACTGGCATCCCATGGGAGCCATGGTATCGAGTTAGTCGCTGGTGAAGTAATCCACCGTGACGGGATTTTCGAACAGCGAGTAGTCGCGGGTGACGACGGTGATGCCGCTATCGGTGACGAAGTATCGGGAGCGGTCGGCTTCAGTGTCATAGCCGATGGTGGTGCCTTCAGGGAGATGTACGTTGCGGTCGATGATGCAGCGGCGGATGCGGCAATGGCGCCCCACCGCGACGTGGGAGAAAAGGATCGAGGAGTCGATTTCGCAATAGGAGTTCACTCGCACGTCGGGCGAGAGCACCGAGTTCTTGACCACCCCACCGGAGACAATGCAACCGTTCGACACGATGGAATCGAGAGCGGTGCCCATGCGATCCTTTTCCGCGAAGACAAATTTCGCGGGCGGATACTGGCGCTGGTGCGTGCGGATGGGCCAGTCGCGATCGTAGAGATTGAAAATCGGCGAGACTGACACCACGTCCATGTTGGCATCGTAGTAGGCTTCGAGAGTGCCGACATCGCGCCAATACAGAGCTTCCTTCTTGTTCTCGTCGATGAAGTCGTAGGCGAAGACGCGATAATCCTCGACCATCTTGGGCAGGATGTCTTTGCCGAAATCGTGGCTGGAGCTGTGATCTTCCGCGTCCTTGAGCAGGACGGGAATGAGAACATCTGCATTGAAAAGGTAGACACCCATCGATCCCGCAACTTTGTCGGGATTCCAGGGAGAACGCAGTTCGGTCTTGACAGGCTTCTCCTCGAAGCCGTTGATACGGCCGTCTTTGTCGACGTCAACCACGCCGAAGCGCGTGGTCTCCGCGAGATCTGTCTGTATGGTGGCGAGAGTGATGTCGGCGGAGGATTCTTTATGCTGCTTCATCATCTTGCCGTAATTCATTTTGTAGATGTGATCGCCGGAGAGAATGAGAACGTATTTGGGCTGCTCGGAGCCGATGGAATAAATGTTCTGGTATACCGCGTCGGCCGTACCCTGATACCACTGATCGCTCACACGCTTCATCGGCGGCAAGACTTCGACGAACTCTCCCACTTCGCGGCCCAGGATGTTCCACCCTTCGCGAATGTGCCGGTTCAGAGAAAGTGCTTTGTACTGAGTGAGGATATAAACGCGGCGCAGATCAGAGTTGAGGCAGTTCGATAGAGTGATGTCGATGATGCGATACATTCCGCCAAAGGTGACAGCGGGCTTGGCGCGATCGCGAGTGAGGGGATAGAGGCGCTCGCCGGCGCCGCCGGCGAGAAGGACTCCGAGAGTGTCTTTCATCGAAGCACCCCAGAAAATCAGTAGATGGTAGCACAGGCGCGTGGGGTTGGCAGCGAACTGCTCGGCGAGTGTTATTCTCTTTCGTTATCACCTGCGCCAAGGGGTACAGATGAAGTCCCGGCCTCCTGATGGTAGAGCCGAATCTGCTCACTTACTACCTCGAGCGCTCCTGCGCCCCAGAGATTTGCCGGCTCGATGTCATCGTCAGTATTGGCGTTCCATCCTTCGTCGGGCGGTACAAACTCATTGAACTGATGAATGATCAGAAAGATGGGATCGAGCTGGCGCGCATACTTCATGAACGCGTTGAAGGTGGAGTAAAAGTCATCCTCCCCGAAGCGCAGGGCATCGTCGGGACAATAGGGAAGAGGATCGGAAGGGGAAGCGGGACATCCCCAACCATTCTGGCCGGCAGTAGCGATGGAAGCGGTGAAGTTCTCCACTCTCGAACCGGCCTGGTTGTAGGAAGGATAGTAGGGGCATAGCGGAAGTGTGCACGAAGTGTTGAGCCGATCGACCCAACTCCAGAAGCCGTACCGCGGATTGACCTCCACTGGTCCGTCGGGCGCTCCTGGATTCAACCAGAGGTCTGGCTGACTGTCGAGATATCCCGCGATCATCTTGAAGTTGTATTTGCTGTCGATTTCGGGATGATGCTTCAGGAATTGCCTGATGTGAAACCAGAGAGGATTGTCGGCGCTGTCGGGATCTTGCGCCGCGCCAAGGAAAATCAGCATGAGAGGCTTGCCCTGGTAGATCACCTGGCGCTCGGGATATTTCCGCAGAAGAGCGGCGAAATAGTTGATTTCTTTTTCGAGCGCGGGCTTGCCATCTACGTCCGGAAACATAACATTCTGATCGATCCCACCCAGCTGCGGAATCAGCTTGAGCGGGGTGCCTAGCCTGGTCCACGCGGGAAACAGGTTGCCCGTATTGTCTCGAATGTTTTGGTTGTAAGTGCGGAAGGAAGGTGTGCAGTTTGGAACATATTTCTCGACGAACTGCTCGCTGTTGAAGATGCAACTCACATTGTTGGTGAGGTCGGCGATGACGGTATCGATGCCGAGAGATTCCATCCAGGCGACGTGCTGCTTGATGACAGCGGGATCGGCGCTGTCACAGCCGCCGCCAACACGTTGCATGTCCGCCGACTGCAGGAGGGGCATAGCGGCGCTGGTCTGAAATGTTACGGCGTTTGGACCGAACCAGGCTTCGTACTCCATTACGACGATGTGACTGTTCTCGTCCACGACCAGGGGGCCGTCCGATTGCGAATGCGCATCGATCCCCTGGCAGAATGCCGGGGTTGCAGAACACAATAGGGTCAGGACAATCGACCGGGAGGCGAATTTCTGCACGGATGCTCTCCTGAAGACATGCACATCGAGAAAACTCAGAAAATTCGGGGAAGTTTCGTGAGGGCCTGCCCTGGAGCCCCTACTTTTCTTCTTCGATCTTGATGCGAAGAGATTTCAGGAATTTGACATCCTGATCGTTGACTTTGAACTCAGGGTTCGTCGAGAGGGTAGTGACCAGGGAAGTTTTATCAGAGGTTTTTTCGCCCTGCTTGCTGACGCCAATGGTGGCTTCGAGGACCAGAAAAATGTCGTAACCGCCTTCTTTGATGCGGGAGACGACTTCGGCGATCTGTTCGGAATCGGATAGAGATTCGTTGATGGCTTCCCCGAGTTCCTTCATGAGTTGCTTGAGTTGCTGGTCCACGTAGTCCCCCGATCGCTGTCATCTGCTCTGGCTCAAAACATGCCACCACTCGCTTAGATGCTTGCGGCCGCCGAACGGTTTTGACGCGGTCGCACGTTTGCGCCATTGTATCTCCAGAGGCTGTTAAAATCGAGCAGTGAATAAAGTTTCTACAGTACAAAAGTTGGGGGTCGTGGCGCGGGTAGCGTCGCAGCAGGCCCAACGCAGCCGCACCGTTCGTGCTGTAAAAGGGGCCATCTCAACTACGGCTCGGGCCTTCGGAAGCGTGTTGCACCAGTTGTGGCTAGAGGTTACGGGCCTGGTTTTCCTGCTGATGGCAGCGAGCGGCGGGATCGCTTCGGCGCACGAATATGCGAAATATCACGCCGGGCATGCCGGTGTTGGACGCGTCGCAGTTGCAATTTGTTTCACAGTCACGTTCGCGTGGTTCGGGGTAAGCTCATTCCTGAGAGTGAAGAAGAAAGGCTAAGCCTTCCTAATAATTTAAAATTTCGCGGATTGACTTTGATAGTCTTGCGAAGTCGGTTCTGGACCGTTGGTTCGCTCTTGAGGCACTTTTGAAAAAACATACTGGCAAGAAAGGTGGCCTCGGGGCCAATGATCTCGGAACTGAAAGAGAGAAGCGAGCCGGCCACTCAGGGCGTGTTGGCCCCGCGATCATGGGGCCGCCGCTCTGCTGTGCTGCTGGTTGCTGTTTTGGTTGTCTGCATCGCGATTATCGTGCGCGGCATTCATGCAGGGGAGTTCAGCTATAACGTCGACGAAACTGAGCATGCGGTCACCGGACTTTATGCCGCGGCTTTGATGCAAGATCATCCTGCCCACCCGATCGATTATACCTACCAATTTTATGCGCAGTACCCGGCGATTGCCGTGATCCACTGGCCGCCGCTGTTTTATGGCTTTGAAGGGTTGTCCTTTCTCTTGCTAGGAGCGAACGTTGTTGCGGCGCGCCTCACGATTCTCGCCTTCGCCTTGCTGGGCTTGACGGCGTGGTTTGAGATGGTGAGGGATTTGCAGGACGAGTGGACGGCTGCGCTCGCCACCGCACTGCTGGCTATGCTGCCGACGATGCTGCTGTTCGAGAAGACGGTGATGTTGGAGATCCCATGTTTGAGCCTGTGCGTCGCCGCCTCCGGCTGCTGGACCAAGTATCTTCTTTACCAGAAGAAATCGACATTGTTTTGGTTTGTCGGGTTCGCGAGCGCGGCCTTACTAACCAAGCAAAATAGTGTTTACCTGCCTCTATTTTGCCTGGCATCAGCTATCGCCGTAGGAAGCTGGCGGCTGTTGGTGACGCCGAGGGTTTTGTGGAGTGTGGTGGGGGTTGCACTGATCGCGGGTCCCTATTATTTTTTGGCCTACCGAACGCACTGGCAGACCACGGCGATGAACCTGGCGGATAACGAGGTTTCCGGATTAGCTGGGGCGATGTTCTATTTGAAATCGCTGCCGGGACAGTTGGGATGGACCATGCTGGCTCTTTCGCTTCTGGGACTTGTGACCAGCCCTCGCTGGGATCGGAGAAAGATCACTCTGCTGATGCTGAGCTGGATTGGGGCCTGCTATGTAACGTTCACACTGATCGGACTTAAGGATGCACGCCACACGCTGTACTGGCTGCCTCCGTTTACATATTTCGCAGCGGGGATGTTGACGCGGATGTTTTCGCGGCCGCCGCTGAAAGCCGTGGCAGGCGCCGCGGCGGTCGTGCTGCTGGGTAGTTCTCTGGTCAGCGCGTGGTCTTACCGGCGGCCGTACATTTCGGGCTATTCCGCTGCCGCCAAGGCGATCACGCAAATCGCACCCAGCGGCATCATTCTCTTCGATGGCGATTTGCCGGGGAACTTTATTTTCTTTCTGCGAGCGGACGATCCGCATCGCCATTTTCTGGTTCTTCGCAAGGCGCTTTACACAACCCGAATCGAGAAGCGTTGGGGTTCTCAGGAACTGGTTCATGGGCGCGAAGCTGTTGAAGATCTGCTGCGCCGCGACGGGGTTCGTTTTATAGGCATCTCCGATCACACGAGCCTGGACTTCGAAGTGCAGCAAACGCTTCGTGACATGCTGCAGTCGAAGCAATTCAAACTGTTGGGCAGATTCCCAATCTTTTCTACGTGGCAGCCGGATGCGGGTAATCTTCTTCTTTATGAAAACGAGCAGTGGGCACCGCCGGCTGACAAGCTTCTTACCATTCGCATGCTGACTTTGGACCACGATCTGATTGTGCCCTTCAGCCAATTTGATGTCGTCGACAATCAAGAGGACAAGCGGAGAGGCACGACTCAGAGTTACGAAGATCAACCCCAGGCTAAGTGAGAATTGAGGCGGATCAAGGCGGGGTGAAAATATGACAGGCGTAGATGCGAAGCTTAACGCCCGCGGGGTTGCGATTCCTGGTCCGGAAACTTCCTCGCATATTTCAGTGAAGCCGGTCTACACGCCCGCGGATCTAAAGGGCGCGGATTATGAGAATGACGTGGGATATCCCGGAGAGTATCCATTTACTCGCGGGGTGCAGGCAACGATGTATCGCGGGCGGCTGTGGACCATGCGGCAGTATGCCGGCATGGGGGACGCCGAGGAATCGAACAAACGCTACAAATATCTGCTGGCGAACGGGACGACGGGACTCTCGGTGGCGTTCGATTTGCCGACGCAGATCGGCATGGACTCGGACCATCCCCTGGCGGCGGGCGAAGTGGGCAAAGTGGGAGTGGCGATTGACTCGATCGAGGATATGGAGCGGCTGTTCGCCGGCATTGAACTGACGAAGATTTCAACATCGATGACCATCAATGCAACCGCCTCGATTCTGTTGGCGTTATACGTGGCGGTGGCCCGTCGGCGAGGAGCGGACATTCGGAGACTTTCGGGCACGGTGCAGAACGATGTGCTTAAGGAGTACATCGCCCGCGGAACATATATATATCCGGTGCGGCAGGCGATGCGCGTGGTTACCGACATGTTTGCCTGGGCAAAGGAGAACGTGCCGGAGTGGAATACGATTTCGATTTCCGGCTATCACATGCGTGAGGCGGGATCGACCGCGGTGCAGGAAGTGGCGTTTACGCTGGGCAATGGCATGGCCTATGTCGAGGCTGCGGTCAAGGCGGGGCTGGATGTAGATCAGTTCGCTCCGCGGCTCTCCTTCTTTTTAAATGCGCATAACAATTTTCTGGAAGAGGTAGCAAAATTCCGGGCTGCGAGAAGAATGTGGGCGCGGATTATGCGCGAACATTTCAAGGCGAAGAATCCGCGGTCGTGGATGCTGCGTTTTCATACTCAGACGGCCGGCTCGACGCTGACAGCGCAACAGCCGGAAAATAACATTGTGCGCACCGCGATTCAGGCGCTGGCGGCGGTGCTGGGGGGGACGCAGTCGCTGCATACCAATTCGTACGATGAAGCGCTTGCGCTGCCGACCGAGCAGGCAGCGCGCATCGCTTTGCGTACGCAGCAGGTGATTGCGTATGAGTCCGGGGCCCCGCAGACGGTCGATCCACTGGCGGGATCGTATTACGTCGAAGCGCTCACCAATCAGATTGAGAAGAGTGCAGCGGAGTATTTGGGAAAGATTGAAGTGATGGGCGGGATGTTAAAGGCGATCGAGCGCGGATTTGTGCAGCAGGAAATTCAGAACGCTGCATACGAATATCAGCAGGCAGTGGACCGGCAGGACGCGATTGTGGTTGGAGTCAATCGGTTTGAAGTGGAAGAGGAGAAGCCGATCCCGATTCAGAAGATCGATCCTGCGCTCGAGCCGAAGCAGATCGAGCGCGTACGCGCGCTGCGCGCGAGGCGTGACGCGGGAATATGGAAGGACGCATTAAAGAAAGTAGAGGAAGCGGCGCGATCAAGCGAGAATCTGATGCCGAGGATTCTGGCTGCAGTCGAAGTTTACGCAACTGTGGGAGAGATTTCCGATGTGATGCGTCGGGTGTTTGGGGAGTATAAAGAAGCGGTTTTTGTTTGAGTCGTTGAAAGAGCGTTACTCTGAGGTTTTGTAGTCGCAGGCGTTGCGGCAGGGTTCGCAGTACATCAAGCCGTCCTGGCAGATGCGGATATCGAGCTGCGACTGGCAGAGGCAGCAGAACTTATCGCACTCGCATTGAGCCTCGGGCATCTCGCACTGTCCGCAGCGGTACTTGGCCTGGCCGGTTCCGGTAGACATAACAGCACTGTAGCTCCGAGGCGGCGCCCTAGGAAACGTTCCGTAAGTAACCAGCAAAACTTTTAGCGATGCTGGAACTGGCGCGTAGCCGTTTCCCCGTACCATATAATTCCCCGTAATGACCTTCCAACAGGTTCTGGATGGAGCGGAGGTCCTCGCGCAAAGCGGGGACCCGGGCGTGAATAGTGTGGAATACGACTCGCGGCGGGTGAAGCCGGGGTGTGTGTTCATTGCCATGCGTGGCAAATCCAGCGACGGAAACCGATTTATCGATCAAGCGGTTCAGGCGGGGGCGGTAGCCGTGGTTACGGACTCTGCTGCCGAGAAACCGCGTCCGAATGTGGGATGGGCGCTTGTGCTGCATGGACGCAGGGCGCTGGCTCGAGTGAGCGCGAACTTTTATAAGAAGCCCGCAGAGCGGATTGCCATTACCGGAATCACGGGAACGAATGGAAAGAGCACGACCTCGTTTCTGCTGGAATCAATTCTGAACGCGTCGGGACGGAAGAGCGCCCTGATCGGAACGATTGAGTATCACGTGGCACGAAAAGTTCTGCCCGCACCGCATACTACGCCAGAGTCGCTGGATCTGAACTGCATGCTCAACGAGGCATTGGGGCATGGGGCAACCGAGGCAGTGATGGAAGTCTCCTCGCACGCGCTGGCGCAGGAGCGCGTCTATGGCGTGCCCTTTGACGTAGCGGTCTTTACCAACCTTACGCGCGACCACCTCGATTACCACGAGACCATGGAAGAATACTTCGCGGCCAAGCGAGTGTTGTTTGAGGGATGCGGCACCGAACCGCCACGCGCCGTCGTGACGAATGTCGATGATGAGTCGGGAGCGAAGCTGGCTGAGTTCAGCCGGAAGCGAAGCTCCGTCGTTCTGAAATACGGCTGGCAGCACGGCGATGTACACGCGCAGAGAGTGGAGATCACAACGCGGGGGACGCGATTCGATCTCGTGATGCCGAAGGAGAATATCCCGGTATTTTCAGCGCTGATTGGGCGCGTAAATGTGTACAACATTTTAGCCGCGGCGGGGGCAGCCTACGCTCGTGGCTGCAGAGCACAGGCGATTGCGGCGGGCATCGACAAGCTGGCGTGCGTCCCCGGAAGATTTGAGCGGGTCGATTGCGGACAGCCGTTCACGGTGGTGGTGGACTATGCGCATACCGATGACGCTTTGCGCAACTTGACGGCGCTGGCGCGGGAGTTAGTTTCCGGCGCGAAGGGAAGAGTTCTCACGGTGTTCGGCTGCGGTGGAGATCGCGACCGGAAGAAGCGTCCACTGATGGGCGAGGCCGCGGGACAAGGCAGTGATTTTGTGGTGCTCACGTCGGACAATCCTCGGAGCGAGGATCCACTGGCGATTATCAATGATGCCGTGGTGGGGCTGCAGAAGACCGGCGTGAAATACAGCATCGAGGCCGACCGGCGAAAAGCAATTGCCCTGGCGATCAGCGAAGCACGGCCCGGAGACATTGTGCTCGTGGCGGGCAAAGGACACGAGAAGGTACAAGTAACGCAAGAGAGCGCCATTCCGTTTGATGACTTAGAGGTAGCTCGCGGAGCGCTGCGGGCGGTTGGTTTTGAATGTGAAGCGGCTAAGGCTGGGGCGACGCGATGAAGCTGAGCCTGGCCAGAATCGCCGAGTTCATTTCCGCGACGGGAGAGTTCCGGCCCGAAGAAGTGGCGCGGGGATTCTCAATCGACTCGCGCAGCGTGGGGCCGGGCGAGCTTTTTTTCGCCGTCAAGGGTGAGCGGCTGGATGGGCACGACTTCGTCGAAGAGGCGCTGCAAAAAGGAGCCATTGCGGCAGTCGTGCGTAAAGATCAACTGGACCGCTATCAGAAGAAAACCGGACTGCTGGCGGTAAAAGATACGCTGGTGGCGCTGCAGACTCTAGCCACGGCGGCGCGAAAACGTTGGGGCAAGGTCCTGGTTGCGGTAACGGGCTCTGCGGGGAAGACCACTACGAAAGAAGCGATCGCCCATGTGTTGAGCACGCGGTTTCGAGTGCTGAAATCCGAAGGGAACTTCAATAATCATTTTGGCTTGCCGCTGATGCTGCTCAAACTGGAGCCGGAGTATGACCTTGCCGTGATCGAGATGGGAATGTCGCATGCCGGAGAGATTCGCGCGCTGGCAAAGATTGCGCAACCGGAAATTGGCGTGGTCACTAATGTCGCACCTGTTCACTTGGAGTTTTTTGATTCGTTAGCGGGAATTGCACGAGCTAAGTACGAACTGGTGGAATCGCTGCCGGCGAATGGAACCGCTGTCCTCAACGCGGATGACGAATACGTCTCGCAATTCGGTCGCGACTTCAGGGGGAAAGTAGTGCTGTACGGAACACGCGCAACCGCGGATGTCCGGGCGGAGAACATTCAATCGAAAGGGCGGCAGGGAGCGGAGTTCGACGTGGTAATCGGGGGCGCGAGTGAACACGCCACGTCGCTGCTGGTGGGAGAACATAACGTCCTGAATACGCTGGCGGCCGTCGCTGTGGGGTTGGAGCGCGGCTTGACGCCCTCTGAAACTGTGAGCGCACTGGCAACGATGGCTGCGGCGGATAAACGCGGGCAGGTTCTCCAAGTGGGTAACATCACGGTGATCAACGATTGTTACAATTCGAATCCGAAGGCGCTGGATGCGATGGTGGACGCTTTGGCAGGCATGGCCGCCAAGCGTCGCATTGTGGTGGCGGGCGAGATGCTGGAGTTGGGACCGGCTGGCGAAGAGATGCACCGGCAGGCTGGGCAGCACGTTTCGGAGAAAAAGATCGATGTGCTGCTCGGCGTTCGCGGGTTGGCTCAGGCGACAGTCGACGCAGCAAAGCGGGCGGGAGTGCGAGCGGAGTTTGTGTCGTCGTCCGAAGAAGCCGGCGAATGGCTGGCTCACGAGGCTCGCGACGGCGATGTGGTGCTGCTGAAAGCTTCGCGCGGAGTGAAGCTCGAAAAGGCGTTGGAAATCTGGAAAGCACGGCGCGACGGCAACGGCGGGTAATCCTCCACCACGGAGGCACAGAGACAGAGACATGGAGAAAAGGAAAGAATGCTTTTCTACCGATATGCTTTGAGACATCATAGGCTGGTTTTGCAAAGAGTTTTTCTCCGTGTCTCCGTGTCTCCGTGGTGGAATCAGGTTGGGATGTAACAGAACATTTTCCGGCGGAACGGAGGCTGATTGCTCTACTGGCTGTTGTTCGTGAAACTGCAGCATTATTTTCCGCCCTTCCGCATCTTCCGCTACCTCACGTTCCGCACTGCGTTTGCCAGTCTTACAGCACTGTTCACCGGACTCATCGTCGGGCCACTGGTGATCGGGCGGCTGCGCGAGTTTCAGATCGGGCAATATATTCGGGAAGAAGGCCCGAAGGCGCATCAGAAAAAAGCTGGGACGCCGACCATGGGCGGGCTGCTGATCGCGATCGCCGTCGTAGTGCCAACACTGCTGTGGGCGGACCTGAGCAACCGCTTCGTGTGGATCGCGGTGTTTGCCACTTGCGCCTTCGCGGCAATTGGATTTACCGACGATTACACCAAAGTGGTGCATCGTCGCAATCTCGGGCTGACGGGACGGGCGAAATTGGGGCTGCAGATTGCAACCAGCATTGTGATCGCCGTGATGCTGATCGCGATGCAGACCTATGGGATGTATTCGACCAAGCTGATCGTGCCCTTCCTCAAGCAGTTTCATCCCGATTTAGTCGTGCAGAACCTCGAACGCTTTCCGCATCTTTGGCCGCTTGCCTTCCTGCCATTCATGGCTTTCGTCGCGCTGGTGATTGTGGGCTCGAGCAATGCCGTAAATCTTACGGACGGCTTAGATGGCCTGGCCATTGGCTGCACAGTGATTGCGGCCGGGGCGCTAACCGTTCTGACCTATGTGAGTGGGCACGCGACGTTTGCCACTTATCTGGAAATCCCTAAAATGCCGCAAGTTGGCGAGTTGACAATTTTTTGCGGTGCGATGGTGGGATCGTCGATCGGATTTTTGTGGTACAACGCGCATCCCGCGGAAGTGTTCATGGGTGACGTGGGATCGCTGGCGTTGGGCGGGGCGATTGGGACGGTCGCAGTGATTATCAAACAGGAATTGTTGCTGCCGTTTATCGGCGGAGTGTTTGTGATTGAAGCGGTGTCGGTAATTCTGCAGGTGGGATCGTACAAGCTGCGCAAGAAGCGGATTTTCAAGATGGCGCCGCTCCATCATCATTTTGAGTTGATGGGGTGGTCGGAGTCGAAGATTATCGTACGCTTCTGGATCGCGTCGCTGGTGTTTGCGCTTTTCGCGCTGACGACGCTGAAGCTGAGGTAGAAGTGCAGTGATCAGTGATCAGTGGTCAGTGGCCAGTAAAGGCCTTTTGGTTTTACTGACCACTAGCCACTGACCACTGCTTGAACGATGGAACTCAGAAACAAACGCGTTCTGGTGGTCGGCCTCGGCAAGTCCGGGGTCGCATCGGCGCTGTTCTTGAAGGCGCACGGCGCGCGGGTTACTGTCTCCGATACGAAGAGTGGAGACGAGCTGCGCAACGAGATCCCGGTTCTTCTCGACCACGGGATCACCGTCGAGACGGGGGGACATGGCGAACGAACATTTCGCGGGCAAGATCTGATTGTCGTGAGTCCCGGCGTTCCTGTGGATGCGCCCTTGCTGGTGCAGGCGAGGTCGTTGGGCGAGTCGGTGATTGGCGAAATCGAATTGGCGGCGCAGTTTTTACCGGGGCCGATTGTGGCCATCACTGGATCGAATGGAAAGACCACGACTACCACGCTGACCGGCGAGATCATGACTGCGAGCGGCTTTCCGGCGCTTGTCGGGGGTAACATTGGCACTCCCGCAATATCGCTGGCCGAGCGCGCCAGGCCAGAAACGGTGATGGTGCTGGAAGTTTCGAGTTTTCAACTCGAAACCATTCAGACCTTCCGTCCGAAGATTGCCGTGGTGTTGAACGTCACGCCCGATCACCTGGACCGGCATCAGACGATTGAAACCTACGTCGACGCGAAAGCGCGGATTTTCGAAAATCAGCAAAACGAAGATTTTGCGGTGCTGAACGAAGATGATCCGATTTGCGTGGCGATGGCGGCGCGCACGCGGGCGCAGGTGTTCTGGTTCAGCCGGCAAAAGGAAGTTAAGCAGGGAGCATGGGTGCGCGAGGGAAACATTGTATTCCGTAACGGGGCTGGGTTTCAGAAAGAAGCTCAGCGTGAAGTCATGCTGGTTTCAGAGATTCCGCTGAAGGGCGCGCATAATCTGGAGAACGTGCTCGCGGCGGTTTGCGTCGGCGCGCTGATGGGATGCGCTCCCGAGAAGATTCGCGAAGCCGTGCGCGGCTTTAAGGCCGTTGAACACCGGCTGGAATTTGTGGCAACGATTCGCGGCGTGGACTATTACAACGATTCGAAGGCCACTAACGTAGATGCAACGATCAAAGCCCTGGAGTCGTTCCCGGCAAATATCCACCTCATTCTCGGCGGGAAAGACAAGGGCAGCGACTACACGGTGCTGAACGACCTGCTGCGGCAGCGCGTGAAACGCGTATACACGATTGGCGCGGCGGCGGGGAAGATTGAGTCGCAGATTAAGAATGTTGAAGTCGTGCATGCCGAGACGCTAGAGAATGCACTGCGCAAGGCGAATGCTGTCGCGGAGCCGGGTGATGTGGTGTTGCTTGCGCCTGCGTGCGCGAGCTTTGATCAGTTCAAGAGCTACGAACATCGCGGGCGGGTGTTTAAGGAGATTGTGCGGGGGCTGGTGTGAGGCGGCGTTTCACCACAGAGGCGTAGAGGAAAGGGAGTTGCCTCTTGCCTGAGCTTGACACCCCGATTCCCGGCTCTTACGCTTGAAGCATGGAAGTGCGTTTGACGCCTGATCAGGAAGCGTTTGTGCGGCAAGAAATCGAGTCTGGACGCTTGCACCGTCCAGAAGATGCGGTGGAGGAGGCCCTATTGCTGTGGGAAGAGCGGGAGCGGAAGCGCGCGCAGTTTCTGGCCACCATCGAGTTAGCGGAAGCCTCTCTGGCACGCGGCGAAGGACGCGTCATCGCGACCATCCAGGATGTACGTAAGCTTGCCGACGAAGTAAAGCGGCGGGGGCGCGAACGACTCGGCAGCGCCCGGTGTCGTCCCTAGTGGGACTCGGTTCCATTTTTCCTGCCTTACCCAGGACTTACGTCCTGGGCTAACAAATGCCGCCGCTCCGCGGCTGGTGTCGGGCGATCCGGTCTGTGCCTTCGAACCGACACATCGGAACCAAAACAATCAACAATCAAGGGTCAACAATCGAAATTCCTCCTCGCGTCTCCGCACCTCCGTGGTGAAATGAACTTCCCATGGCAAAGCGTGTGAGTGTCGATCGCTGGTTGTTTACCGTGACGATGCTGCTGGTGTTTGTAGGGCTGGTGATGGTGTTTTCGGCGTCGGCGGTGATGGCACGCGAGCGGTTTGGTTCGCCGTACGCCTTCTTATTGAAGCAGATGATTTGGGCGGCGGCGGGCCTGGTGGCGATGGTGGTAGCGATGCGGGTCGACTACGGGCGCTACAAACATCCGGGGCTGGTCTTCTCGCTTCTGGGGTTTACCACGCTGCTGCTGATCTCAGTGTTCTTTCTAGACCGTTCGCACAATACACATCGCTGGATTCATGCGGGAGGTTTTTCGCTTCAACCTTCGGAACTGGCTAAGCCAGTGCTGATTCTTTTTCTGGCATATTTTCTCGATAGCCGCGCAAGAACGATTCCGAGCTCAATGGGAAGCTCGATGGCAAGTTCGATGTCGGGTCGCGCGCCGAGTTTCATGGATGACTGGCGCAACACATTGCTGCCGGCGGCGGCGCCGGTGGTGCTGTTGTTGGGATTGATCGTGCTGCAGCCTGACTTGGGAACGGCCATCGCTTGCGCTGGGATTGCGGCTTGCATCTTGTATGTAGCCGGGATGCGGCTTCGGTATTTCGGGTACGCGTTTGGGGCGTCGCTGCCGCCGCTGTATTTTCTGATTTTTCATGTGAGCTGGCGGCGCGACCGGATTCTGGCATTCCTGAATCCTTATGCCGACCGGCAGAAGGCAGGCTTCCACATCGTTCAGTCGCTGATCGCGGTGGGCACGGGCGGCATCACAGGCACAGGCTTGATGGAGGGCAAGCAGAAATTGTTCTATCTGCCGGAGCCGCACACTGATTTTATTTTTGCCGTGACCGCGGAAGAATTGGGGCTGGTGGGAGCGATGTTTGTGGTGACGCTGTTTGCCATTTTCCTGTGGCGCGGAATGCGGGCTTCCTGGCGCACCAGCGATGTTTTCGGCCGCTATCTGGCGGTGGGGATCACAAGCATGGTGGTGCTGCAGGCGTTCATCAATATCAGCGTGGTGCTGGGGATGATGCCGACGAAGGGGATTCCGCTGCCGCTGGTCTCGTACGGAGGGTCATCTTTGTTTGTGACACTGGCGTGTGTCGGCGTGCTGCTGAATATTACGAAGCAGGCGGAGTAGTCCTAAACTTATCGCCGCGGATGTGCACAGATCTTCGCGGATTTAGGAACGGGAGGATGCTTGGGTCGCTTAATCTTTGTTATAGCCTTTTGTTTTGCGCTGGCAGCTTTGTGTGCCGCGCAGAAAGCAGAGTCGTCCCAAGCAATTCAAATGCCGCCGCAAGCGCCCATTTTCTCGGCCGCCGATTTGGCCGCGAAGGTTCCCGCGCCGAATGCTGAAGACGTGAAGTCCATGGATGCGATCTTGCGTGCGATCTATGACGTGATCTCCGGACCGGCTGGCAATCGCGACTGGAAGCGGTTCCGGTCCCTGTTTCTTCCGCAGGCGCGCTTCACGCAAGTGGGCAAAGGGCCGGATGGTGCGACTTTCGTGATTTCGTGGAATGTGGAGGAGTTCGTTCGCGACGCGGGCGAAGTTTTCTCCAAACAACCTTTCTACGAAAGTGCAATCGTGAACCAGCCGGAAAGCTACGGGAACATGGCGCAGGTATTCAGCAGCTACGAGTCGCGGCACGCTCCGGGAGAGAAGCCATTCGAGCGCGGCATCAACAGCATTCAGTTGCTGAACGACGGCAGCCGATGGTGGGTGATCTCGATTGCGTGGGACTCCGAGCGCGTGGACAATCCGCTACCAGCGAAGTTCGCGAAAGGTAACTCCCGGTAACGCAATTGTTCTCTGGTTTATAGTCACAGCATGCGGGCCATTCTGGCGGGCGGCGGGACGGGCGGGCACGTCATTCCGGCGCTGGCCATCGCCAACGAACTTAAGAAAAGTTATGGGGCCGAAGTGCTGTTCATTGGGACGGCGCGCGGCATCGAAAACCGGCTGGTGCCGGCGGCGGGATATCCGCTGCAGCTGGTGCGGGTGGGAGCGCTGAAGAATGTGAGCCTGATGACGCGGGCGAAGACAGCGTTCGATTTGCCACGCGCGGTGTGGGATGCCGGCCGGATGTTGAATGAGTTTGCTCCCGACGTGGTGATCGGTGTGGGGGGATATGCGTCCGGGCCGGCAATGCTGGCGGCGGTAGTGAAGCATATTCCGACGCTGGCCTTCGAGCCGAATGTCGTCCCGGGTTTCGCGAATCGCGTGGTTGCGAAGTTCGTCTCGGGTGCGGCGGTGCACTTCGAGGAGACTGCGAAATATTTTCGTCATGCGGAAGTGACGGGAGTTCCAGTGCGGCAGGCGTTCTTTGAGATTCCACCAAAGCGTGGCGGGACGCCGACTCTGCTGGTGTTTGGCGGCAGCCAGGGGGCGCACGCGATTAATGAAGCGATGTTCCGGTGCCTCCCGGAGCTGCAGCGACAGGCGACGGGGATTCACATCATCCATCAGACCGGTGAGCGTGACTATAATGACGCGCTGGCAGCATATCGTCGCTTGGGTGAAACGGGATTAGGGGAGTCGGCGGAGGTCTTCAAGTTCATCGAAGACATGCCCGCAGGCTTTGCGCGGGCGGACTTGGTGGTATGCCGGTCGGGCGCCAGCACGGTGGCTGAAATTACCGCGGCTGCGAAGCCTGCGATTTTCGTACCTTTTCCGCATGCGGCCGACGATCATCAACGAGTGAATGCCGAGGCGCTGGCCCGCGTGGGTGCGGCGGTGTTGGTGGAGGAATCGAGGCTGGAAGGAGTCTGGCTGGCGGAGACGATTGCAGCTTTGCTGGGCGATCAGCGCCGCTTGCAGTCGATGAGCCAGGTGGCGCGAAGCTTGGCGCATCCCAATGCTGCGCGGGATATTGCGGCGATGGCGGCACGCGTGGCGGGCATTGAACCACTAGCCATGGATTTGCACGGATCTCACGGATAAATCTTTTGGAGTTCTATCCAGACCGACACATAGCAAACTGATTTCCGGCCGGAGAGGGCGAAGTGAAGAGGAACTGGGCCGAACGCGTGAGCCAAGCCCTGGTGCTGACAATTGTCCTGCTGGGAATTCTCTATGCGGGCGACTGGGTGATATTGCGGATTCGGATTGCCCACGGTACGGCTTACGGCTCCGTGGACGTAGATCAATTCTTAGCTTCAGCATTAAAGGGGAACAAAACCGAATATGATTTTGTGGGAACAGTGCACCAGACCTGCAGCCGGTCGCTATTTCCGCAGAAGGGGAATCCTGCATGCTGGTGGCTCGAGCGGCATAAGTCCCAATGGCAGTGAGTAGTATTCGGATTGTCCGACTAAAAGTAAATAATGAAGAGCGAGATGCTTCGACTCCGCAAGTGCGGCGCATTCGCGAAGCACTTGCTCCGCACAGGATAACAGATCGCGCGGTTAACTCATGTTTGCCAAAATTCAGCAAATTCATTTCGTAGGCATTGGCGGGATCGGCATGAGCGGGATCGCCGAGGTGCTGCTGAATCTCGGCTACAAGGTTTCAGGATCGGATCTGAAGAGCTCCACGGTAACGCAGCGACTGGCAGGCCTAGGCGCGACGGTCTTTGAAGGACATCGCGCCGACAATATTGCCGGAACAGAAGTGGTGGTGACGAGTTCAGCAATTGCAGGCGAAAATCCCGAAGTCGTCGAAGCGCACAATCAGCATGTGCCGGTGATTCAGCGGGCGGAGATGCTGGCGGAGTTGATGCGGCTGAAGTATGGCATCGCCATCGCCGGGATGCACGGCAAGACGACGACCACGTCGATGGTGGCGGCGGTGCTGGCCGGCGGGGGGCTCGATCCAACTGTGGTGGTGGGAGGGCGCGTGGATGCGATGGGATCCAACGCGCGGCTGGGGAAGTCGCAGTATCTTGTGGCGGAAGCAGATGAGAGCGACAGGTCGTTTCTCAAGCTCTCGCCCATCCTTTCAGTGGTGACTAACATCGACCGCGAGCATATGGATTGCTACCGCAACATGCGGGATGTGAAGAAAACTTTTCTGGAATTTATGGACCGCGTGCCATTTTATGGAATGGTGGTGGTGTGTAACGATGATCCCCTCCTGCGGCGATTGTTGCCGCAAGCGCAGCGGCGCACAGTGACGTATGGGACGAAGCGGGGATCGGATTTTCTGATCAGGTTGGGAGCGGGCGGCGCGCCAGGTGAGAAGGCCGAAGGCCAGCCGCTGAGCCGCTTTCGGGTAAGTTATCGAAAGAAAGATTTGGGTGAGTTCACGTTGCACGTACCGGGTGTTCACAACATTCTGAATGCGACCGCAGCTATCGCGGTTGGCGTCGGGCTGGATGTTGACGTCGATGCAATCCGCGCGGGGCTCGACCAGTTCCGCGGAGTTGACCGGCGATTCCAGTTGCGCGGGCGAGTTGCCGGAGTGAGCGTCATTGACGATTACGGCCACCATCCCACGGAGATCAAGGCGACGCTGGCGGCGGCGCGGTCGTGCGGCTTTCGTAAGATTCATGTGATCTTTCAGCCGCATCGCTACACGCGCACTCGCGATCTGATCGAAGAATTCGCCACGGCATTCGGAGACGCGGACTCCCTGTTCGTGCTCGACATCTACGCGGCCAGCGAGAAGCCGATTGAAGGAATCAGCGGGGAAGCATTGGCGCGGGCTATCCGTGAGAAGGGTGGTCGGAGCGCCAAGTATGTGAGTTCTTTTGCGGATGCAGTGAGCGCGGCCGCTGCCGTGGCGCAGGATGGAGACCTGATTCTTACGCTGGGTGCGGGCAGCGTGTCGCAGTTGGGGCCGATGATTGTGGAGAAGCTGAGGTCGCAAGCCGCCGGAGCAGGGAGCTAATTCTCGGATTGTAGACGCGGAATCGGCAATGCCGTAGAATAGAGCATATGAGCATGTTTATGCTCATATGTATACAGTAAGGTGCGGGTAAATGAAAACAGCCAGATTGCAGGTTCTGACAACGCCCGCCTTCCGGGATTGGCTGCGCAAAGAGGCCAGCAAGGCCGGCATCAGCGTGGGGGAACTAGTCCGCACACGCTGTGAGCAACGGGTGGGCGACGAAGAGGCCGCGTTGGCGGAGCTGACCGCGCTTCTCCGCAAAGAAGTGACCGCAACACGAGCCGCGGTGCGGCGTAACCTGGACGAAACACGGGCGATTCTTGGCGACCTGCGAGCACGCCGCAAAACACATACGGCGGAGGATCGGGCATGAGCGTGTTCCGCGAGGCGGTTGCTGCCGTGCAGGCGGCCTTGAAACTCTCAGACGAGTTGCGCCGAACATCGCAGGAACTTAAGGATGTGGCAGTGGAGTTGCGCGAGCACGATCGCCGGATTACCCGCCTCGAGGCACAGTGGGAGACTGCTGCACTGCTATCGCGAAAACGCTTGGAGTAGGAGAGCAAGGAGTAGAACGAATGGAAAAGGCATACTTTTCCACCCCCGTAGAATCGGATTTTAGACCGCGTCAGGCAACCTTTCCTTCAGCCCCTCCGTATCTTTTGCTAACGGATTGGGACGCGGTTCGTCCAATCTGGCATAAGGGGTTAAGGCGATGAAAAATATACAGGCATGGGGATGGTTGGCGGCTGGGGTGCTGGCGCTGGGATTGAACGGGGTTTATCACGACTGCGGCGCCGCCTGGGCGCATCGCACTGTTGGCCGATTTATCAGTCGCATTGAAGAGCGGTCCGTCCCCGTACTGGCTCTGGCTGCAGGACGCGCAGACTGGTTGATGGCAAAAACCGAGACAGTGGCTGCTCGGGACGAGTTTGCATCCTGTCGCGTGGCGAGTTCCCTGGCGCGATTGAAAGCGTCCCTGTTGCAGAATAAGGTGGCGCGGACGCAGGCGAACATGGCCAGGTTTGAGGAAATGTCAGCGCGAGAAGAAGCCGCACTAGCTCGGCTGGAGGCTGGCCGGGGCCGGATCGAGGCACAGGCTGCGCGCGTGCGCTTTGCTCCGGCTGCATTCATCCCTGCCGTGTGTCCACGGGTGCGGGTGAATATTCCGCGGGTGAAGATCTCAGTTCCTGAGATGAATCTAGAAGCACTGGGTACGGGTCCGATTTAGCATTTTTCCTTAGTGTGAAAAAGAAGGCGGACGCGGGGAACCAACCGCGTCCGCTTTTATTTTCTCTTCGAATTGCGCAGTTGCGCGCGGCCGGGGCTTCGCCCCTTCGGCTCGCTGCGCTCGACCAAGGCAGGATAAGGCGGACAGCCTAGGCTGCTGTCTCCACATGTGTCGCGTCCGTCCTCAAATTCCAGATTTTCCGGATGATGCCCAATCCGATTCCTGGTGTGAAAAACTTCAATATTTTGTCTATCTCTAATTTCAAAATAAAGTTATAGTTTGAAGGCTCAGCGATTCCACAGCGACAACTAACCCTGAACTGATGGCACGGAAGCCGGGTTCCACCATCTTGCAGGAGGAGTTGTACCCATCTGGCGCCGGCAGCGCGCGCGCGGAGATCCATGGTCTGAGCGAGCATGATTCGGATATGGACGCGCGCCTGGTCGACCTGGATGTGAACGAGGAGTCTCCATTCCTCCGCGGGCAAAAGCGCGTCTCGGCCCGCCGAAGTTCTCTTCCAAAAAAAACTGCAAATCGGTTGCTGTGGGCCATTGCAGCCACGGTTGCCCTATGTGTCGCGGGATTGGGTGCGGCCGCGCTTTATCACTACGGCGAACACTCGTGGCGATTCCGCGTGGAATCGAGCGACAACATCGAAATCACCGGCATGCAGAACGTGACCAAGGCACAAATCATGGAAGTGCTGGGCGCCGACATTGGGCGCAACATTTTTTTCATCCCGCTGGCGCAGCAGAAGGCGCAACTGGAACAGATTCCATGGGTGGAATCGGCCAGCGTGATGCGTTTTGTCCCGAACCGGCTGACAGTCCAGATTCACGAGCGCACGCCGATCGCATTCGCGCGAGTCGGGCCGCGAATGTCATTGATTGACGCCGGCGGCACGCTGATGGAGTTGACACCGAAACACAAATACTCCTTCCCGGTGATTCTCGGAATGAATCCAGGCGAGCCACTTTCGACGAGGGCGCCGCGCATGAAGGCTTACAGCGAAATGGTTCGAGAACTGGATTCAGGCGGGGCGCGTTACTCGCAGGATCTCAGCGAAGTGGATCTTTCCGATCTCGAGGACGTGAAGGTGAGGGTGAACGATCCGGCGGGGGACGTGGGGGTGCATTTGGGATCGTCGGATTATCTGCGGCGTTACAAGATTTATGTCACCCATGCCCAAGGATGGCGGCAGCAATTCCAGAAACTGGAGTCGGTGGATCTGCGCTACGACAACCAGATCATCGTGAATCCGGACATAGAGCGAACGGTGAAGACGATGGCGTTGAATCCGGCGGCGGCGAAAATGGCGGCTGCCGCGGGAGTGAAGCCGGCAGCGTTGCTGACGCGAGTGGGGCCGAACGAGCGGGCGGTACCGAAGCCGGCGTTCGAGTTGAGTCAGAAGAAACTGGAGACTAAGACGCAAGCGGCAGGAGCTAAGAAAGCGGCTGAAGGGATCAAACGAAAGAAAGTCACTGCCAAGGCCGTGAGGGCAACTGCGGGCGCGAAGAAGGCGGCTTCTGCGGCGAAGAATAAGGCATCCTCGTTTCCGAAGAAAGTGGCCAGCGGGGGTGAGAAACCGAGTCCGGCGATTGCCCGGAGTCAGACGAGCCAGGCTTCGCAGTGAAGAATTCATATTTATAGCAACGTCTGGAATTTGTCCGGAAATGTTTTGGGGAACTGATTGGGGAACTAATTAAGAATGGCGAACCAGCAGGGAAGCTTTCTGACGGCGATTGACGTGGGCAGCGCGAAAACCTGCGCGCTCATGGTAGAGGTTGCAGAGAACGGCCTGCGCTATCGCGGCCACGGAGTGGCGGAGTCGCGAGGATCGCGCAAAGGTGTAATCGTCGATTTGGACAAAGCGGTCGCGGCGATTCAGAAAGCGGTGGAATCGGCGGAGGACGCAGCCGGGGCAGCGGTCGAGCATGCCATCGTCGGGATCGGCGGAGCGCACGTGCGCGGTGTGAACAGCCATGGCGGCATCAGCCTGGGCACACGTCCGCGGGAGATTGGGCGCGATGAGATCAAGCAGGCGGTCGAGCGGTCGCGGGCGATTCCACTTCCCGCGGATCGCGAAGTCCTGCACATTCTCCCGCAGGAATTCATTCTGGACGATCAGGCCGGCGTGCACGATCCGCTTGGCATGATGGCGGCCCGGCTGGAGGTAAGAGTCCATCTGGTAACGGCGGCGGCGAGCGCAGCCCAGAACGTGATCACGGCGGTGAATCGTGCCGGCGTCCACGTCGATGACACGGTGTTTGAACCCCTGGCGGCGGCCGATTCCGTGTTGCGAGCCGACGAGCGCGAGTTGGGAGTCTGTTTAGCGGATGTCGGAGCGGGATCGACCGAACTGGTCGCTTTTCTCCAAGGGGCTGTCGCGTTCACGGGAGTGATTCCGGTGGGCGGAGATCACTTCACCAGCGACTTGTCATTGGGCATGTGCACGCCGCTGGCAGAGGCGGAAAAGATTAAGAAGATATACGGCAATGCGATCGTCACCCTGATTCCGGAAGGAAACGAGGTCGAGGTGCCGTCGGTCGGCGACCGGCCTTCGCGCTTGCTGCCGCAGCGTCTGGCAGCGGAAATCCTCGAGCCACGGGCGCGCGAGTTGTTCGAAATGATGCGGGATATTCTTCGGCAGAACGGGATGTTCGAGGCGTGTCTGGCGGGCATCGTTCTCAGCGGCGGCGGCTCGCGGCTGCCGGGGATTTTCGATGTCGCGGAGTCGGTACTGCGGCGTCCGGTACGGCTTTCCTGGCCGACTCCGCTGGCGAAGATGCCGGCAACTCTGGCCGAACCCGAGTACGCCACGGTGCTGGGCATGGTCGCTTATGGGCAGCGGGCACGGGTAGCGCGCGGGTTTCAGAGCGATCGCTGGGGATCGAGATTAAAAGCAATGTTGGTCGGGTGAAAACAGTGGTCAGTGATCAGTGCGCAGTGGCCAGTAACCCCGGATTACGAACCAGGTCAAAGTCTGGCTGGCCACTGATCACTGACCACTCGCGTAAGACGAATTTCAAACGAGGATGGACAAAATGACAAACGATTCAAAGATTCGCATCAGCTTTAACGAAGAGCCACTCAACGATGCCAAGATCAAAGTCATCGGCGTCGGCGGCGGTGGGGGCAACGCAGTCAACCGCATGATCGATGCCGGAGTCGAGGGCATCGAGTTTATTGTCGCCAACACGGACTTGCAGGCGCTGCGATTGTCGCGTGCGCCCGTGAAGCTGCAACTCGGGGTGAAGCTCACAAATGGGCTGGGCGCGGGCGCAAATCCTGAAGTGGGGCGCAAGGCCGCGCTCGAGGACTCCGACAAGATCATCGAGGCACTCGAGGGCGCCGACATGGTGTTCGTGACCACCGGCCTCGGCGGCGGCACGGGCACAGGTGCCGCTCCGATCATCGCGTCGCTGGCCAGCGAGATGGGCGCGCTTACCGTCGCCGTCGTCACCAAACCATTTTCTTTTGAGGGCAAGCGGCGCATGACGCAAGCCGAGAAGGGAATCGCCGAGCTGATGGAATCGGTGGACACCACCATCGTGATTCCCAACGAGAAGTTGCTGGCGGTGGCGGAGAACGCTGGATTCTTCGAGTCGTTCCGCATAGCCGACGATATTTTGCGGCAGGGCGTGCAGGGAATTTCCGACATCATCACGATTCCAGGCATCATCAACCGCGACTTCGCCGACGTGAAGACAATCATGGCCCGCATGGGCTACGCTGTAATGGGCACGGCGACGGCGAGCGGCCAGATGCGCACGGCGGATGCGGCGCAGCGGGCGATTGCCTCTCCGCTGCTGGAGGCGGGAGCGATCGACGGCGCGCGTGGCATCCTGATCAACATCACGGGATCGGCATCGCTGAAGCTGGCCGAAGTCCAGCAGGCCTGCACCATCATCCAGAGCGCGGCGCATGAGGACGCCAACATTATCTTCGGTGCGGTGATGGACGAGAAGATGAAGGACGCAGTGAAGATTACAGTGATCGCCACTGGGTTTGGCGATCTCAGCCGGACACGGCATCGCCACACGGAGGTGCGCAGTTCGTTTGCCGCGTCGCACGATGACGCCTTGGGGTTCAATAACGATTTTCCTGAACCGGTGGGGCCGGTTCAAGCTTTTGCCCCCGCGTTTTCGGAGCGAGTGCCCGACGCAACGCTGGAAGAGCCAAGAATGACGGAGCCAGCGCCGGCCGCGATGAATCTTTCCGCCGACGTGGTCTCGCTTGAGACCATGCGCAGCGCCATGGTCGCTAACTTTGAGCAAGAAGACCTGGATGTTCCGGCGTTTCTGCGCAAGCGCGGCGAAGTGATGTGAAAGACGTAAAGAGAACCGACCACGGAAGCAGTGAAGCACGGAGAAAACCAGGAAATCGAGCCTGGAGGTTCGAAAACCCTTCGCGTAGACAAGAAAAAGGAAAAGCTTTGCAATATAATGCGCATCTCTTCAGTCATGGCAGTAATCATTACTGTGGGCTCTGGGACCAAAGTAATTCCCATTTAAGTATTGGTTCCGTAACGGGTTAGATCGAAATTATGATTTTCTTCGAGTCGAAATTTGTTGTTGCTTGAGACGATCTAACTCCCGTATTATCAGCGGAGTCGAGCGAAGCTGCGGTCAAGACCGGCAGACTGGCAGCCTTCGTGCACCTGATAACACTACAGGGGAGCCGGAGATCAGAGGGAACGGACTTTAGATGTCCAATTCAGGCACGCGCTATCTTCGTCTAATAGGGTTAGTGGGAATTCTCTTTACTGCGTCTGCACTCTTCGCGGCGCACGTGAACCCGCACGCTCTCAACAACAGCAAATCAAAATCCACGAAGGTGAGCGAGAGCCAGCGGACACGGCGTCGCATGCGCCACTTGGCGCGCGCCCGCAGCACCAACGCTCCCGCAACGGTTCACCACGCAGCCGGCACTGCGAACCGTACCAGCTTGACCCGGGTTTCCGCCAGCAATCGGCGCCACACCTATCACGAGCGCTTTTTCATGAGTTCGTTCGCCGAGGGAATCGCCGCGGGCGACATCACAGAAGGCGAAGACCCCGTTGTTCGCCAGGCGGCTGTTGATGCTCTCGGGAACATGAATGGAACAGTCGTGGCGATTGAGCCGACCAGCGGACGCTTATTGGCAATGGTGAATCAGAAGTTGGCCCTGGCCAGCGGAGCGCAGCCTTGCTCCACCATCAAACTTTCTGTAGCTTTGGCGGCTTTGAGCGAAGGATTGGTCTCGAAGGAGACAGAAGTATCGCTGGGAGGCCGCAGCCGGATGAATCTTACCGAAGCCCTGGCGCACTCCAACAACGCTTATTTCGAGGCGCTAGGACGACAGTTGGGCTTCGAAAAGGTTGCTTACTACGCTCATCAGTTTGGGCTGGGTGAATTGGCTGGCTACGATATTCCCAGCGAGCAGTTGGGCACCTATCCCGAGGAAGTGATTCCGCAGAAGCTTGGCGGTGTCGGCAAAATGTGTTCTTTTGGCGAAGGCATTTCGATGACTCCATTGCAACTGGGCGCGATGGTTTCCGCGATTGCCAACGGGGGCACCCTCTATTACCTACAGCATCCGACGACGCCGGAAGAGATCACAACTTTTCAGCCGCGCATCAAGCGGCAGCTTGATATCGCTCCATTGATTCCGGAAATTTCGGGAGGCATGGCTGGCGCCGTGCAATACGGCACAGCACGCCGGCTAGGGCTGAACTTTAACGAGGAAGAGATTCTGGGAAAGACTGGGACTTGCTCGCATGACGGTACTCGCTTCGGCTGGTTTGCCTCCTACGCGAACACCACCAGCGGACGCATCGTTGTAGTGGTGTTTCTGGAAGGTGGTCGGCCAACTTTTGGCCCAAAGGCAGCCGAGATTGCCGGCCTCATGTACCGCAATCTCTACGATCACAACTTTTTCATCGCTGGTACGTCCCGGCCGGCCGACACCGCCGCGTCCAGACCGTAAGCGACTACACAGTCGAAGAAAGCAATTCCGGAAAAAGCCTCTCGGCAGAGAGGCTTTTTTCATCTTTCCTCTGAATCTCGTCCTTCAATACCTCAGCGCTCCGGCGGAACAAATGTCTTTAGTGCGGCAGATCTAAACGTTTCTTAATAAGAGCGGACGAATGCCGCCGATATATAGCGTAGCATCCAGGCGGAGTGTGCGCCGGGACTGCGCCCAAGCTCACACCAGCAACACTGTGATTTCGCAGTCGGGAAGCCCGGAATAGATTCGATGACGGTATTGCACGGCACCTACGACTTCGGACTGGTGGCGTTCTTCTTGTTGCTGGCGATATTCGCCTCGTATGCCGCATTGAATCTGGTGGGTCGCTACAGCTCGGCGCGACGTGCGGTCGCCTCGTCGTTCCTCAGTAGATTTCTGGTCCTTCAGAAAGACGAGACCGAGATCGGCTGGGAACGTGAGTCCTATTTCCAAACCATGACGAACGCGGTTCCGGCAATGATCTGGACGGCACGTCCCGATGGTTCTGTCGATTTCGCGAGCCACTAGCTCTTGGAATACGCCGGGGAAAAGATAGGAAGCCTGGATAACTGGCCAAAATTTCTTCACCCCGATGATGTGGCAGCGACCCTCGCCGCGTGGGAGCAATCTGTGCGGACGGGCGAGAGCCATCAAATTGAATATCGCTTGCGGCGGGCGGACGGCGTCTATCGCTGGTTTCTGGTGAGAGCCAACCCGATGCGCAATGGCAAGGGGGAGATTATCAAATGGTTCGGAACGTGTACGGACATCGAGAGTCAAAAACAAAGCCTGCAAATTCTGGAGCAGCAGATTCTGGAACGGACCATGCAACTGGCCGATGCCAACACACAGTTGCAGCGGGAAATGTCGGAAAAAGACTTCGCCCGCAGCCAACTCGATCGGCACAAAGACAAAATGATGGGCGAACTCGAGAAACGCTCGGAGCGGGCGACGATGCTGGCGAAGATGGGCGAACTCCTGCAGAGCTGCATTACTCGAGATGAAGTAATCGCAGCTGCTCTGGGTTTTGCACCCAAGATTTTCCCTGCAGCCCGGGGAGCGGTGGCTCTGCTCAACGCTTCTCGAACCCTGGCTGAGGTGATTGGTTCGTGGACTGACTGCCAGCTTCCCGCGAAGGAGTTTGAGAGCAATGAGTGCTGGGCCCTGCGGACGGGACATCCGCATCTCGTAGTGGCGGGCGACTTGACGTCACCCTGTGCGCACGCGGCGGGGGTGACGAGTACGTATTTGTGCATTCCGATTCTGGCACAGGGTGAGACGTTGGGCATCCTGCATCTTCAGGCTGCGTCAGAGGGGACACGACTGGATTCAGCCGAGCTTTCGTTCAAGACAACTTTTGCGGGACAAGTGGGACTGTCGATCGCCAACATAAGGCTGCGGGAAGCTCTGCGAACCCAATCAGTCCGGGATGCTTTGACGGGTCTCTATAACCGGCGCTATCTGGAAGAGACGTTGGATCGTGAGGTTCGCCGGGCATCCCGAGCCCGGCAGTCTCTGGGAATCCTGATGATCGATTTGGATCATTTCAAGACGTTCAACGATACTTACGGGCACGAGGCGGGCGATGCGGTATTGCGCGAGACGGGGGCGGCCCTGATCAAGGGCGTTCGGACGGAGGACTTCGTCTGCCGGCTCGGAGGAGAGGAATTTGTTGTTGTTCTGCCTACGGCCAACCTTGAAGTTGCCCAGACGCGAGCCGAGAACCTGCGATTGAAAATGAAAGAACTGACCGTCCTGTACCAGGGGAGGTCGATGGGAATGGCGACGATTTCCGTAGGTGTGGCGGCTTTGCCACAACATGGCCAATCGCCCAAAGAATTAATGGCTGCGGCCGACGCGGCCCTTTATGAGGCCAAGCGAGGCGGACGGGACCGGGTGGTAACAGCCTTGTCCCCTGCGCTTGAAGAAGCCACGATTCCAGCCGCAGGTATTTGACTTCGTCAGCGAAGCGTTTGGCAATTTGTACCTTCAGGGCGGCTCGGAACGAAGAACTATTTCTTGCGCTCGTCGCGCTCGACCACTCCATCCTTGATGTGGACCACACGGTGAGCGTATTCGGCGATGTCATGCTCGTGGGTGACGAGCACGATGGTGTTTCCTTCGCCATGCAAGCGATCGAATAACGCCATGATTTCGCTTCCCGTCGCCGAGTCGAGGTTCCCCGTGGGTTCGTCAGCCAGAATAATAGAAGGTCGATTCACCAGCGCACGGGCGACGGCGACGCGTTGACGCTGGCCGCCGGAGAGTTCATTCGGTTTGTGCGTCATCCGCGATTCCATGCCCACGGCCGTCAGCGCGGCTTTGGCACGTTCGATGCGTTCCCCCGTCGGAACGCCGGCATAGATCAGCGGCAGTTCCACATTGTGGAGAGCGGTGGCGCGAGCCAGCAGGTTGAAAGTTTGAAAAACGAAGCCGATCTCCTTGTTGCGGATGCGGGCGAGTTCATCGTCGTCGAGTTCGCTCACCAACTGGCTATTCAGCCAGTATTCGCCCTTGGTGGGCGTGTCTAGGCAGCCGATAAGATTCATCAGCGTGGATTTGCCGGAACCCGAGGGACCCATGATCGCCACGTACTCTCCCCGCTCAATGCGGAGATTCACGCCGCGCAGGGCATGCACTTGCTGCTCCGAGCCCATGTCGTAGGTCTTCCAAAGGTCCTCAGCCGCGATCATGCAGGATTGCGGCGGCGGCACTGCGGAGACGTTGTTCGGCATGCTGATGACTTCTGCGGTTGCCATTTTTTTCTCCTGCTCCGGTGCCACTGGGTTCTCCGAGATTGAATTCAACTCCGAGGGCTCCGCTTGTCTTTCGAAACTGTTGCCATTCCTGAATCTTAACCTTCTGAACCTTACCCTCGACCCAGCCCGGCTCCTCCGTTGGACGGATAAAGCCAGCGAAGGTTATGTTTCGTCTTCCTTCTTGGGAACCGAGTTGTCGATCTTGACCCCACTTCCCGAACGAAGCGTGCGCAAAATCTTGTAACTGCCGGTGACGACTTCATCCCCTTCATTCAGGCCAGTGACTACCTCGATGTCGCTGGTGCCGGCGACGCCTGTGGTTACGGGCACGAACTCGGCTTTCTTGTTGCGAATGACGAAGACACCCTGCACATCTTGCTTCTGATCTCTATCTTTATCCTTCGATGCAGTGTCCTTCGGTGCCGGACCAGCGGCGTGCACCGAGCCAGGCGTGGCTTTTTCCTGCTCCAACTGCGCTTTGGTGCGCAGCGAAAGCGCTTGAATCGGGACCGAAAGCACGTTGCTGCGGGCTGCCGTCGTTATCTTCGCGGTAGTAGAGAGCCCTGGCCGCAGATCGGGGGGAGGATCGCTCACTGTGACGACTACTTTAAAGTCCTTGGCTTCTTCGCTGGCGCTGGTTTGCTGGGAAGTTGCCACACCCGTGGAACGGACGATGGCGTTGTCTCCGATTTCGGAAACCGTGCCGTGGAAAACTTTCTTGGGAATGGCGTCGATCGTCACCTCGGCAGGTTGGCCGAGATGCACGTTCACGATGTCCGTCTCATCCACCTTCACTTCAGCGGTAATCACGGACATGTCGGCGAGCGTCATCAGGGTGCTCCCAGGCGAATTCTGAATGCCGATCACGACGGTCTCGCCTTCGCGGACCGGCAGGTTGGTGATGACGCCATCAAAAGGAGCGGCGTAGCTGGCCTTCTGCAACACATCGGCGAAGCGGGTAAGGGTGGCCTGGCCTTGAGTGATGTGTTTGTCGGCGGAATCCTTTTGCGCCTTCGCCTGAGTCACGCGCGCCCGCGCTTGTACCAGCCCAGCATCCGCAGTAGACCAGGCGTTTTTGCGGCTGTCGAAGTCGGACTTGGAGATCAGGCCGTCTTTGAAGAGACTCTGCGCCCGCTCCCAATCGAGTTTGTTACGGTCGTAGTCGGCCTGGGCGCGCAGGAGATCGGCCTGCGAGGTCTTCAGAGCTGCATCGGCCGCCAGTGCATCCGTTTCGGCCGCCTGCAGCGAGGCCTGATTAGCGTTCACGTCTGCCGACGACTGCACGTTTTCCAATTGAGCCAGCAATTGACCCTTTCTGACGTGATCCCCTTCTTTGACAAACAGATGAGTGATCTTGCCGAAGGCGTTGGCGCCGATATTCACGTAAGTCTTAGGCTTGATTTCTCCCGATGCGCTCACCACCGCGGCCAAGTCCTGGCGCTGCACCTTCCCGGTCTGCACCGTGACCACATTCTTGCCGCTCTGGTGGACCGTGACGCCGACGATGAGGGCCAATAGAACCACCACTCCGGCGCCAATCGAAATTTTCTTCCAGAGTTTCATTTCCCGTCACTATATGAATTTGAAGCCCTAGCCACTTTCTGGCGCAAAGGCATGGATCACCGGCGTTTCCCTGCTGGATACTCCTTGCTAGTCCGATCGACCACTCTACGGGGTACGAGAGCACATCTTTCGATACGATCCTGCAGATGGGAAAGTTCCCTCGGGCAGGAAGGCGAATCTGGGATGTAGTGCCAAACCCTGCGAATACGAGACGCGTTCCCGCCGAGTACGTTGCGGCAACTGCAAATTATAGCTTGTCCGGCCTTACAATATTCCAACCCTGCATTATTCTGACCCTGGCAGGCAACTCGGGAAGAATCTCGCCGCGTCCAACTGATCGGGCGGTTCGCCGTTCAGTTCACCCGTTCGTATGACAGAACCTTGCTTTCGCCCAATTCAGGGCCTAGAATAGTCCAAACATGGCTGTCGTGGCAGGAGTTCCTATCATGTTCCGGGTCGGTTCACGATACCCCTTATCTTTGGGTATTTTAGTCATCGCAATTGGTTTGACGGGCACCGCACGAGCCCAGGGCGACGACAAGACTGCGGCAGCGAGCGATCCAAATTCGAACGCGACAAAATCCACCGCGACGGTGACCACTACCCCCGCTCCGGCGCAGCAGCCCTCCGATGCGGTCGATCCCCTCAAACGCCCGCCCACGAAAGAGCAAAAGAAGCAGCAGAAAAAAAACCTGAACGTCGAGTTAAGCAAGACGTACAAGAAGTGGCTGAATGAAGACGTCGTTTGGATTATCACCGACGAGGAACGAGCCGCGTTTAAGCAACTCTCGAACGACGAAGAGCGCGACAACTTTATTGAAGCCTTCTGGCAACGCCGCGACCCCACTCCCGATACGGAAGAGAACGAATACAAAGAAGAGCACTACCGGCGAATCGCCTACGCCAATGAGCATTTTGCCGCCGGAATTCCGGGATGGAAAAGTGATCGCGGCCGCATCTACATAATGTACGGTCCCGCCGACGAAATCGACTCGCATCCTTCCGGAGGGACTTACGAACGGCCTATGGAAGAGGGTGGCGGCGAGACTTCCACCTTCCCCTTTGAAGATTGGCGCTACCGCTACCTGGAAGGCATCGGGCAGGAAGTCATCATCGAGTTCGTCGACACTTGCATGTGCGGCGACTACCACATGACGCTAGACCGTTCCGAGAAGGATGCGCTCCTCTATACTCCAAACGCCGGTTTGACCCTGTATGAGCAAATGGGCATGTCCAGTAAGGCGCAACGCTTCACGGGAGGCGGATTGGAAAAGCTTGGAACCGGCCCGATGGGTTCGGACCTGCAGACTAAGGAATTCGATCGCCTCGAACAGTTCGCCAAATTGCAAGCGCCCCCTCCGGTCAAATACAAGGATCTGGAAGAAATCGTTAACACCAAGATCATCACCAACCTCATGCCTTTCGACGTGCGCACAGATTTTGTGAAGGTCACAGGGGACACGGTGCTGGTGCCGATTACCGTTCAGTTGAAATATCGTGATATAACGTTCGCCAACAAAGATGGGGTCCAGCGCGGCACAGTCAATATTTTCATGCGTGTGAGCACATTGACCGGAAAGATAGTGCAGACTCAGGAAGAGCCGGTTCAGGTGGATGTTCCGGCAGAACTGCTGCCCCGGACGGCAGAGAATTCGGCCGTGTACTGGAAAGCGCTGCCGCTGCGGCCGGGACGATACAAAGTCGACATCGCTGTGAAAGATGTGAACGGCGACCGTAAGGGCCTGTGGAGCCGCGGTATCGTGGTGCCCGAATACTCTGACGACAAGCTGTCAACTTCATCGCTCATCGTGGCCGACGTGATGGAGCCGGTGCCTACCAAGGATGTGAGCACGGGACAATTCGTGATTGGATTGAACAAGGTTCGGCCTCGCGTAGCTCCAGCCAATGGCAAGCCTGCGCTTTTCAAGAGGAATAAAGATCAGAAAGTGAATTTTTGGATGCAGGTTTATAATCTCGGAGTGGACGAGAAGACGCACAAGCCTTCCGCCACATTCGAGTTTGACATCGTGGATATTGCAACCAACAAACCGGTAGTCCAGAAAACGGAGTCTACCGATACGATGGGAAATGTGGGCGAGCAAGTCACGTTGCAGAAATCGATTGCCTCGGCTAACCTGCAGCCAGGCGTTTATAGGATCGAAATCAAAGTGAACGACAACATCTCCAAGCAGACTGTTGATCCTTCGGCGACTTTCGCTGTGGAGTAACAGGCTGTTTGATTTCCCCGGGGGTTGGAGTGAAGCTTCGCCAGCTCGGATATTGGGTGGTGATCGTTGGGTTGTCGCTTCCTGCGTGGGCCGCAGAAAGGCCGGGCGCAATCTCGGGATACGTCCGGGATGCCTCGGGCACGCCCCAAATGGGAGCCGTGGTGCAGATCGCAGGGACTGCTGCGCGCACCCTGACGGTGTTCACTGACGGCGCTGGTTTCTACTCCGCCACGGATCTGCTGCCGGGAGCCTATTCGGTCAGGGTTTCAGCACCCTCATTCCTTCCTGCCTTTGTAGAAGAAATTGGTCTCCATCCCGGGACCAGCATTCACGTGAATGTCACCCTGAACACCCTTCTCAACGCGATTCGCATGGGGCCGCTGCGTGCAACCACCGACGATGACGATTGGAAATGGACGCTGCGTTCGGTGGCGAATCGCCCGGTTCTCCGGGTGCTCGACGACCCTGCAACGAGTGCAGAGCAGCAGAACCACGATCTGAGAGCGAGCCTCTCGTTCCTGGCTGGTTCGGCGGCCGGCGGTTATGGCAGCGGATCGGACATGAGTACGGGCTTCTCGGTCGAACGCTCGATCTTCTCGACTGACCGTATCGGGGTCAGCGGAAATGTCGGGTACGGAGACGGCCTTCCTGCAGCGGTTCTGCGGGCGACCTATTCACATCGCCTGCTCGATGGTTCGGGACCTTCCATGGGCCTGACAGTCCATCGTTTTGCTCCCTCCGATCCGAACCTGCATAATGCCGCATTGCAGGCGTTGGCCCTCAGCGCGGGTGATGATGTCGCAATCGGCGATGTACTGGAGTTAAGATTTGGCAGCGCACTACAAACCATCCAGTTTCTCGGGCGCGTGACCGCCTTCCGTCCTTATGGTTCCCTGGATTTCCATCTCTCGCCTAATACCGTGCTGGGATATGACTACGCAACTTCATTGCCCAACACGCGGGACGAGAAGGGGTTCGATACGGCACCGGCCGATTTGAGTGAAACCGACCCTCGCATCAGCGTGAATAACTTTGCCACAAAACTGGAAAGCGCCCACCACCAGGAATTGAATGTCTCCCGCCGCATCGGCAAGAACAGTATGCAGGTCGCCGTATTCAGCGACCGCGTGAATAACACAGCTCTAATCGGCGCCGGCGAGGTCACGGCCGCCGGAGGCTTCCTGCTGCCGGATGTTTACTCGGGTACATTCTCTTACGCTGGCGGCACTCTGGACACGCGTGGTCTGCGCGTCGTGCTGGAGCGGAAGGTTTGTTCCGACCTGACTGCTACGCTGGACTACGCCTATGGTGGCGTCCTCGATCTCACTAAGCCGGACGTTGAGATCGGGGATGCTCGACAATGGATCAGCACTGAGCGTCGCCATGCGGTGGCAGCCAAGCTTAGCGGCAAAGTGCCTCACACCCGCACTCGCTGGATCGCCTCCTATCGCTGGCTGAATGGTCCGGCCTTGACTCCCGTGGACATGTTCAATTCATCGGCGGGACAAAGCGATCCTTTCCTGAATCTCTTTATCCGCCAGCCCATTCCGACCCTCGGCTTCCTACCCGCCCACATGGAGGCGATGGTTGACCTGCGTAACCTGCTTGCTCAAGGCTACGTGCCGGTCATGGGGCAAGACGGCCAGACCGTCTATCTGGTTCAGGCCGCTCGTTCGGTGCGTGGTGGCGTGACCATCACGTTCTAGGCAAGACCCTTTCCGCCGAAACCTCCGCTTCGTGTTATCGCAGCAAACCTGTCGGGTTAGGCACCTCATGCCAACCCTTCCGTGCCAAAGCCTTCCCAAAGAACCAGATCAGTTAACTCCGCTTTGGCGCTCGCGAGGTTACTGGAGAGTAACGCCATTTGTAAAATCTATTGCGTCGATTAGAAACTCAATGGTTGACTCTACGATAGGGTTTCGATAATGTTTGGTGTGCGGCCCGGGGCGCTGCATCTTGTTAATAGACAATGAATTGCGCCTCTCTCGAATAAGGCCTGAGGAACTAGGTCCACCACATCGTATTGTCACTCCCTCAACCTAACCAGCTTCAAGGAGATTGTATGAGAGCGCGCATAGTCCTGGTGTTTGTGTTTCTGGCCGCAGTGAGCCTGTCCGCACAAACCTTCCGCGGCACGATTCTCGGCACCGTCACTGACTCATCCGGCGCAGTGGTCGCCGGAGCTACAGTGACCGTAAAGAACGTGGGCACAGGATTGGAGCGCACCACCAATACCAGCGCCGACGGCAGCTATGCCCTGCCCGAACTTCCCATCGGCACCTACACGGTGACGGTCACGCTGGCCGGCTTTCAGACCTTTGTCACCACGGGAGTGACCGTGGATGTAGCCACCGAGCGCCGCGTCGATGCGGCCATGAAGACCGGCCAGGTCTCGACTAGGGTTGAAGTTGCCGGCGATCTTTTGCCCCAGGTGGAAACCACTACCAACACTCTGGGCGGCGTCCTCACAGCGGAAACCGTCGAGAATCTGCCGGTAAACGGACGTGACTATACCAAGCTGATTTACTTGAATCCTGGTGTTGCGGGCTCTCCGGACCAGATTTCCGATTCTCCTGGTTCTTTCGGCGAGTTCTCAATGAACGGCGCCCGCGGACGCTCCAATAACTATCTGCTCGACGGAACCGACATGAACGACGGTTACCGCAACGACCCTGCCATCAATCAGGCCGGCGTGTTCGGAACCCCGTCCACCATCCTGCCGATCGATGCGGTGGCGGAAGTGAATGTGCTCTCGAACTTTGCCCCCGAATATGGCCGTAACGCGGGCGCGGTGGTTAACATTGTGACCAAAAGTGGATCGAACTCCATCCACGGCAGTGGCGCGGAATACTTTCGCAATGATGCCCTTGATGCCAGGAACTTTTTCAACCCTTCCAGCCAGCCGAAGGCTCCGTTCCACAACAATCAATATGGCGCATCTCTCGGCGGCCCTCTTGTGAAAGACAAGACGTTCTTTTTCTTTGACTATGAAGGCCAGCAGGAACCTGTAGGCGTAGTAACTCTGGCCAACGTGCCCGCGGGCAGCGGTGCCAATCGCTCTCTTAGCCCCAATGATGCTAGCGATCCTGTGATCGCCAATTTGATTGCGCGGAATCCGTGGCCCGCCCCGAACCTGGGTGGCAATAGCGCATCGGTAGTTTCGCCTTCTTTTAACAAGCTGACCAGCTTCATTGGCAAGATTGACCAGAACTTCAACGCCAACAATATCCTCACGGGCCGCTATTTCTTCGGCGACAGTGTGCAGTCGTTTCCCCTGGCGTTAACGGCCAGCGGCGGCCAACTTCCGGGTTTCAATACCTTCACTCCCACGCGCGTGCAACTCGTCTCTTTGTCTTACGTGCATACCATCGGTGCGAACAAAGTCAACGAACTGCGCTATGGCTGGAATCGTTTCGCCGAGGGATTTTTTCCGCAAGACCAGAGTTTTCAACCAAGTTCGATTGGGCTCTGTGCGACCGGTTCCCCGGGAGGCCTCGGCTGCGCGGGTGGCATCACTGATTCTGGCCTTCCCATCATCAACGTGCACGGCTTCGCCCAACTGGGTGCTACCAGCAGCCTGCCTCGCCACCGTTTCGATAGCAACAATCAGATCATCGACAACTTCTCATGGAAGCTAAATGGGCACGACGTGAAGCTCGGTTTTGATTTCCACCGTACCTCGGTGCAGCAATATTTCGACAAGTATTTTCGCGGCAGACTTACTTTCCCTGACCTGCCCTCCTTCCTGGCAGGTACGCCTTCTGGCTTTGACAACTTCCAATACGTGGGCAACACCCTTCGTCATACCTTCGAGAACAGCTTTGGGTTTTATCTTCAAGACAGTTATCGAATCACTCCGCGCGTGACCTTCAACTACGGCCTCCGCTACGACTACTTTGGCGTAATGGGAGAAAAGAACAATCTGCTGAGCGATGCGACGAGTTTCGCTCCGGCTACGGGTACGGGCACGTTCACTCTCACGCAGGTCGGACAGTCCGGTCTGGGCAGCCTCTACAACCCGGACAAGAAAGACTTCGCCCCTCGGGTCAGCGTGGCATGGGACGTCACAGGCAAGGGGAAGACGGTCGTCCGCGCCGGATGGGGCCTGTTCTTCGATGCCTTCTCGCAAGACATGGCCCTGGGCCACCTGCCGTATGAAACCTTCTTTTCACCGGGCCCGGCTTATAACCCGATCGGCCCGTCACCGATTCTGTCAGCAGGGCTAAACTCAAGCCTCGCTAACGGCGGTGCCATCGTCGCAGGTCAGCCGATTTTCGGAGACGAAACTGCCTGCAACTTCGAGTGCGACGTATTCTCGTTTGATCGCAATATCAAGACGCCGTACATGGAAAACTACAACCTGAATATCCAGCAGCAGATTTCCAGTCGTGCTGTGGTACAGATAGGCTATGTCGGTTCTCAAGGACACCGGTTGTGGAGATTTTTCGATCTGAACCAGCCTAGCAGCGCAACTATTAATGCGGTGGACGAGGCTTGTGGCTGTATCGAGGATTTCGCCGGTGCGGCGCGCCCCTTCAACGGCAACCCTTACGGGACCTTCTATCTGGAACAGGAAAACTCCACTGGCAAGTCAAACTACAATTCCCTACAGGCCAGCCTCCGGATCACTGCATGGCATGGCCTCACGTCGATTACCAACTTCGTGTGGTCGAGATCGCTGGACAATTCCAGCGACGGCGAGGACTTCGAACCCAACGCTGCCCAGCCGCAGGATAGCAACAATCCCCAACGCGAGTACGGACCATCGAACTTCGATCTACGAAAACGCTTCACTTGGGTTTTCGGATACGAGATTCCAAAGATGAGTGGCAGCATGCAGCGCCTGAAGAACGGTTGGGGCATCAATAGCACAGTAACTTTGCAAAGCGGACAGCCCTTCCAATTTAACTACAATGGCGAGGATGACTTTAGCGGCGGCGGCGGTGGTTTCGACCGTCCTGATGTTGTGGGTCCGATCGTGCAAAACAACGGCGACCCATATCATTTCATTAACCTTTCCTCCTTTGCCATTCCTTGCAATGTCTCCGCGATTAGCGGCTTTGCCTCAGATTGCGTTATTGGTACGAGGCACTACGGAAATGAGGGGCGTGACTCGCTGAATGGTCCGGACTATCGGCAATGGGATCTGGCCATTTTCAAGAACACCCTACTTACTGAGCGCGTGAACCTGCAACTCCGCGCTGACTTTTTCAACATCGTGAACCATCCGAATTTTGCCAATCCTTTCCTGCCCGCTTTCATCGCAGACCCGTATTCACCGAGCGGAGTCTTTGCCCAACAAGGCAACCGTGAGGTAAGCACCGGCTACTATGAAATTACCGCCACCGGAGACGTAGGCATCGGCAACCCATTCCTCGGCGGAGGCGGACCGCGCGGCATTCAACTGGCTGCTAAGTTCAGCTTCTAAGCTTCGACAATCTTAATGGAAAGACCCCTGCCGCAAGTGGCAGGGGTTCTGTTTTGTGGAGTTGGCCTCCCCACCCGTCGTAAGCCTTCCGTCACTGGTTAACGTGGTTACCGCGATGTTACGCTGCGGCAGTATTCCTCCCTCAAAGCGTCTGTTGCGGAGACCTTGATGCGTCGCTCCATGTTTGCCATCCTTATTGTTTCCATTCTTGGCGCTTGTCTTGCAGCGCCAGCGTATGCCCATCACCTCAAGCAAGGTGCCACCAGTTCGCTGCCGGTGACAACCTCGTCCGCGCAGGCTCGAGCGCTTTACGAGAAGGGTATGCAGGACTACGAAAATCTTTATCTGGATCGCTGTAACGACGACTGGCGCGCGGCGGTGAAGGCCGATCCCAACCTGGCCGTCGCTTGGGCCTGGATTGCCTTTAACGGAAACGATCCTAAGGAAGTGAACGCCGCTCGCGAGAAGGCCAAGGCGATTGCGCCCAAGCTGACTCCGGGAGAGCAGTTGATGATCGAGTGGATCGCCAAGGTGCAGGAAGGCGACTTCATCGGCGGCATCTCCGCTATGAACGACATGCTCGAGATGTACCCCAAGGACAAGCATCTGCTCTACCTTGCCGGCAATTGGCTGATGGGAGAAAACGGCGACGAGCAGGCCCTCAGAATTATGGAGAAGGCGCTGGCCATCGACAAGAATTTCCCCGCCGCCCTGAACGATCTGGCCTACCTTTACGCTCGCAATCGGCAATTTTCCAAGGCATTTGTTGCCATGGATCGCTACGTCGCTTTGCTACCCACCGAACCGAACCCGCAGGATTCCTACGGGGAGCTGCTGCGCATGGCAGGAAACTTTGAAGGATCGTTGCAGCACTACCGTGCAGCGCTGAAGATCGATCCTGATTTTGTCACATCCCAAGTTGGATTGGGAGACACCTATGCGCTGATGGGCAACCAGGAGCAGGCGCGGGTCGAGTACGACAAGGCGATCCGCTTTGCCCACAACGAGGCCGATCGACTCACTTACGGCATGCAGAAGGCGATGACCTGGGTGCGCGACGGCAAGTTCGCCGAGGCAGATAAGTTATTCCAGGAGATTGCCCAGAGCGCTCACGCCAAAGAACAAGACTTGCAGGAAGCTCAGGCCTACCGTCACCTCGCCGAGTACCAGACGGAAGACAACCTTGCACTCAACTATCTGCAGCAGGCGGAGGAATCGCTCAGTCATAACAACGTGATTTCGCAAGGCGACAAGAATGAAGAACTGTCCCGCATTCTACGAAACCGTACCGTGCGTGCGGCACATGCGGGCAACCAGGGCTTAGCCGACAAGTCTCTGAAGCAACTCGAAGCTATGGCCGCGGGCAGCCGCAACCGCGTCGTCCAGAGTTCCTACAATGGCGCAGCTGGCACCCTGCTTATGGATCAGAAAAAGTACGAGGAAGCCATCTCTTGTCTGGAAGAGGATCAGGAGAATCCATTCAGCCTTGAGCTTCTGGTACAGGCGTACTACCAGACCAATCAGTCCGACAAATTGCATCAGGCCGAGGCGACACTGCGCGGAACGAATGTTCCTACAATGGAGCAGGCTCTCGTGGTGCCTGCCGCGCGACTGCGCCGCCCCGAGATCTGAGAGTCTAGGACTCTGCGCACGTCTCGTCGGCGCTGAAGTGTTGCCTATTTGAACCTGCCTATTTGAACCAGTGATAGGCGAGGCTGAGTTGCACCCCATTAAATTCAAAATTATCGACGCCCAGATTTGCGTTCGAGATATGCGACCAGTGTAAGCCAACGTCGAAAGATTGCCGTGGCCGGGTTCGCAGATAGATTCCCCCGCCACCCTTCGCGGTGAAGTTGAAGCTTGAAGTATTTCCCGGAGGTAGATTTGCGTTGGTGCTTATTCCGCCACCCGCCAGTTCGATGTAGGGCGAAATGCGAGTCGTATGCATCGCGGAGTTCCAGCGGAAGATAACGGGTTCAAAGCCGTAGCCGTGAACGTGTTGATTTCCGTAAGTCTCGAAGACCGGCATAAAATTAGCACCATATTCTAATCGGCCACGCCGCCAACTGTTCAGACGCTCACCCGTGATCATCCTCCCGACAAATACCCCGGCGGACCAAATTTGTGATTCTGAAAATGAGTTGGTGATCTCCTCACCAGTTTCCGCCGCCGCCCAAACACTGAAGTCCCAGTTTTCATTATGGGCGGCCGGTGGCGAATTTTGAGCGTACACAGGGCAGGCGGTGCAAAGGATTACCAACCCCAGGATCTGGCGGATCGTTAGTGATCGCATTCGAACGTTATGGATGTGCAATTCTAAAACGGGGTTCGTCCATGAGCTAGTGCTGAAGTGGAGAATTCCAGTCGCTGGCGTCACGAGCGCGGAACCATGGCCGATTGCCGTGGAGAATGTTGGCGCCGGCGCGAATTGGGTTGAACGTGCACCGAACCGTATCGATCACGAAGCGGTTGCCGGTAGCGCTCTCGACGCGGCGCGCAATGTTCTTATCCATCCAGTCTTCCCCCACCAGCCAGCCGAAGCCGCCAATTGGCGTCATTACCAGGTCGATTTGTCCCACGCCGGTATAACAATGCTTTGTGGTGCAAGGCCACGAGCCATTCTGGTTCCATGGCGGCCGAGTTTTCGCTCCGTATTTTTCGACTGTCATTTCGCTGATCGGTCCGTTATTCCATTGCGCGCTGTAGACCGCGTTCCATATTGTCGCCTTCAGGCGGCTGCGCCAGTAAGCCTTAGTATTGGAAAACTCCAGCCTCGCGCTCTTCGGATCATTCTGTATCTCGATGTAGCTGGTGAGCGCCCCTTGAATGGGATGGCCGACGTAGCCAAACAGGTTGGGGTCGCCGTCGCTCCATCCGGAGTGCGTCCAGGCAGAGAGCGACTGCATGTAATCGCGCCAATAGTGGTTGAAGGGTATGCCGTTCTCCACAACGACCCAGCGGTAATCAGTGTGCACAACATACGCCTGTTCGATTGCAAGAAAAGTGAATGACTCAGCCAAAGCGCGTCCCCAATGAAAACCCTCTGTCTCGTGCTTGGAGAAAGTTGCCGCCGTTGCCGTCCCGGATGCAGGCGCGCTGAAACTTTGGATATGCAAAGTGCTGAGGTCGACTGCTTCAGCCGGAGCCGGACTAGGGCTTTCGGAGGCAGCGCTCGAACTCCCATCACTATCGGCCATGGGACAATCTTTGAGGGTGTTACTGGAATCGCACGGAGAAGGTGGTGACTGAGCGGGGACACAAATAGGCAACAGCAGCAAGACCGTGGCTACGGTAAAGAAGCAACGCATGGGCCTGAAGAGAGATCATAACAGGTGCACTGGTCAAAATCCCTCGCGCTCCTGATGGAAAAACGCGCGGGGCTCTGGGGATGATGGAAGCAAATCGGATTTTATGTCCAGAATCTCCCACTCTCTATTTCTCAAAATTCAATCACGCGACCGAGTTTTTTCAGAAGTTCACAAAATGCTACAGTTCAGCTGATGATCCACGAGAGTTGGAGAATTTCAATCAGTGGTTGTGTCCGAAAGCATCGATACATGCGAAGCCTGAGCAGAATAGCGAGAACTGCCGTATTCTTCTGCCTGGCAGGCGCAGCGTTCGCGCAGAACGTTTCCTCGAACAGCCTTTCGTCCAGTAATGTTTTCGCCGGATATTCCTTTATTGGCGCCAACCTTTATACAGGTGAGCACGCCAACCTTAACGGATGGAACGTATCGGCGGAAAAGAAATACCTTCCGTTCTTCGGCGTGGTCGCCGATTTCAGCGGCCACTACGGCTCAAAGGGCCTTCCGGCGAGCAGTTGTACCGGCAGCGCACAGGCACAATGTCTTGTGCCAAGTAGCGTCAGTGAGCACTACTTTCAGGCCGGAGTTCGCGGCTCGTATGCGACTGCCAGAGTCAGGCCGTTTATGGAATTTCTTATCGGCGCGGTCCACACAGCGGAGAGAGGACCTGGCTTATCGAATTCCAAGACGGTGCTGGAAGAAACCCTGGCCTTTGGGTTTGATTACCGTCTAACTTCTTTACTCGGTTGGCGCCTGGATGCCGGCTGGGTTGAGACAGGCTCTTTTACGACGAGACAGAATAGCGTTCGCGCGTCGACCGGGCTTGTGATCCGCTTCTGAGGGTGTCGGGATTTTGCGTATCCACTTGCGTTGAATCGTGATCTATACTGGCGTCCACCGTCCCCGGAAAAACCCGGTGCGTTGCGTTTCTATGGCGGTCGAAATCTGGGATGTCGAAAGCTGAGATGCCGAAAGCCGAGCGCCGGTCGCGCCAGCGGTTTGTAACCCGTTTGCCGGTTGGCGTGCGCAATCCCGCTGGCGCCACGGAAGTGACGGCTCATACCCGTGACGTCAGCACCAATGGCGTCTTCCTTTATAGCGAGTGCCGCATGACGGTAGGGTCCGATGTTGAGTTAGTTCTCATACTTCCTCCGGAACTGACTGCGGGGGAAAAGTGCTGGGTTTGCTGTCACGCCCGCGTCTTGCGCGTGGAACAGGGTCCCGGCACAGACTTCGGAGTGGCGGCCGAGATACGGAGGATGGATATCCTCCCGGAAATCCCTATCTAATTCGTTCAAGTGCACCGTTTTTGGTGCAGCCGGAGTTTCTGCGTACGCTTAGGTGATGCGCCCCGCAGGAATCCTGAGGCTTGGACGTCCTTCCGTTCGTCAACTAAGGCGCTTGAATTGCAGTGCCCGATATGAGATTTCTTAGAAAATGCTTTCCCTTATACAGACGTTAGTGCAATAATTACGGCCCTAGAAGTACTCTGGCCAAACTCAGTGGTTTAGGTGGCCTGATTATGTGGATTGAGAAACTTGCTGACGGTGTGGTCCAGGTGCAGACGCCGATCGGACCGCGGTACCTGATGCCGTCTTTTCTGCAGCGCTTGTACTTTCTTTGGATGTTTCGCCATTTTCCAATTCTTCCTCATGCCGTTCTTAGCCACGGGCAGCAACGAATGATTGATCGTTTGTGTTCCGAACAGAGGTTCGTTTCCATGGCCTACGCTGATGGAATGGAAGATGCTCCTGTGATCGGCACAGTCGAGAGGCGCCTGAAGATCGGGCCGGATTCAATGCCACCGCGTCGCCCGGTGACCAGCGAAGGTGGGGGTGGACTGGCTGCGGAAGTTCGACAGCGGTCCTAGGACAGTTTGGTTGTTGAAAATTGAGCGCCAGGCGGCGGAGTACGTGTCTTGATCACATTGACCGTAGGCTGCAGACCCACAGACGCTACGCAGGCCACGACGACCGCTCGCTTGATTTCCAAAACGCGAATTGCCGCTACAGAGTTGAGCCTGCGTTGAGCCCTTTGCCAGGCAGAATTAATTCTCTCAGAATTTAATTTGATCCGATCTGGCGCATTTTGAGCATAGAACTGCTACAGTTTTACTACAGGCGAATAACCTCCTTGTTGCACTGAATGTCATGTTGCAAGTTCAACTTAAGTCCTGGATCTGGGCATATAGGCTCTCGCCAAAGGAGAAACTTCAGGCCTTCCGGGCGACAATCATTCCAAGAACTACCGGCAGATAGATAAC
>Ga0310037_10000035_pt1 | contig 133789 bp, 113 predicted proteins | sample Sb_taG_11_FD_200239 | JGI IMG/M metagenome (GOLD analysis project Ga0310037, IMG submission 200239) | Peat soil microbial communities from Weissenstadt, Germany - Sb_50d_3_AS metaG (v2) (version 2) | ecosystem: Environmental > Terrestrial > Soil > Wetlands > Peat | place: Germany... | reverse complement strand
AGTTGCGGGCGAACATGACCGCCTACGACGCCGGTTACGTCGCTCTCGCCGAACACCTGACCGCTTCCCTGCTCACCTGCGACAGGAAGTACACCGCGGCACCCAGGCTGCGCTGCGCGGTCGAGCTCCTCAACTAGGCGAAGGCGAGAGTGTGTAACCGACGGCGCGCAGCCTGCTGGTAACTTCCTCGCAGCGGGTCCGGTCAGCACCGTAATGCCGGTGAGCGCCGCTATGCTCGCCGCGCTCGGCTGGTCACCAGGTCGAAGGCGAGCGCGCAGGCCAGCGCGACCCCGGCGCCGACCGCCGCTCCTGCCAGGGCGTCGGTGAAGGTATGCGCGCCGATGGCGACCATCGTGACGGCGACACTCGCCGCGAGCGCCAGTGCCATGAGCACCAGCAGCACCCGGACGGCCGCCGGGACCCGCAGGCGTGGCGGCTCGGCCAGCAGCACCGCCCAGACCGCCGCCAGCGCGAACATGCCGGTGGCATGCCCGCTGGGGAAGGCCGCGTCCAGCGGCCCTCCGACGTAGGGCTTGAGCACGTACTCGGTGAGGCCAGTGGCGGCAGGCACCGCGACCGCCGCCAGGACCGCTCCGGACCACCCCCGGGTCGCCACGCACGCCACGACCAGGACCAGGGTCATCAGCGCCACCGGTTTCGGCCTGCCCAGTCGGGGAAGCAGCTGGTTCAGCGCGGAGGAGGACCAATGGTCCGTGATCCGGGGGTCGATCGCCGAATCGAGCCATCCCGGCTGCCCGCGGCCGACGAAATGCACAGCGAGAACCACCGGCACCGTCACGCAGGCCGCCAGCAGCACGGCGGCCGGCCGACGAAGCCGCGCCGGCAGCAACGGCTCCGGCGCCGGCGCGAGCGAGGCAGCGCGCCGCAAGGTAGTCAGCTGCACCCGCCCATCGTATGTACCGACGTAGCGGCACGAAAATCATGCGAGCTCGCCCGGTACGGCTCACGGGTATGAATCGCCTGGGCGGCCCGCGGCGCGCCAACGGCCGCGCCACCACCGTCGAGATCCTGGACGCCGTCCCCTACGTGGGGGCGCAGCAGACCTTCTCACGCCGAACGGGCCGTGGTGCTCCTGACCCACGGCCCGTTAAGCGTTCGGGGGCGGCCCTACCAATCGCGAAGGAAGTTGCTGATCCGGTTGCGTACCTCGGCTACCGTGCCGGGGCTGGCGCGGCCGAGCCGCTCGATCACCCGCTGGACCGAGATCGCCCGGACCGATTCTGACTGGACCCAGCTCGGCGTGCGCAGCCCGGAATCGGTGCCTACCGCGATGTGGAACGGCAGGCCGCGCTGGCGGCTGGTGATCGCGGCCACGATGAGCTTCTGGTTGTGCAGCTCGTTATAGGAAGGGCCAGACACCACCAGTACGGGACGCCGGCCGCCTTGCTCGTGGCCCGCCACCGGGTCAAGGTCGGCGAGCAGCACGTCACCGGCTTGGTAGGGCATCCGGCGGGCTTCCGGCCGCGTCGTTGTACTCCGGCCAGTCGGCCGCGGCCCCGCTGAGCCCGTCGCGGGCCGTGCCGACATCGAACGTGCGCAACTCGGACAGGTACTCCCGCCATGCCTCAGGGTCGTTGCGCTGCATCTCGTCCATGATGTCGTTGGCCCGCCGCATCTCACGCTGGTACTGCTCTCGTTCCGCCAGCCGACTGAGCAGGTCTCCGAGCGTAATGTGGTCTTCGTCGGCGAGGGCGCGGAGCTTGTCGCGCACCGCGCCGTCCAAGCGGATGGTTGTGTCACTCATACAATTAGCATACTGTCCAGTATGCTAAGGCGGACTACAGGGCCTGCGTGGCTGTTAACGGAGATCCTGGACGCCGGGCCGTGGCACTGCGACCACGGCCCGTTCGTGTGACTCCGGGGGCTGCCTCCGCTACGACACGAGCTCCGGCTGCTGGGTGGCGGTCTCCCCGGCTTCCGGGGGCGAGACCCGCCCGCGAAGCGGGACCTCCTTGATGAACAGGGCCAGCACGAAGATCGCCACGGCGGCCGGCAGGGCCCAGATGAACACGGACTGCACGGCGTGCGCGATCGCGAAGAACACGTCGTGCTTGACCGCCGCGGGCAGCGAGTTGACGGTGGCCGGGTCGAGCTCGCCGCCGCTGGCGCTGACGTGCGCGCCGGTGCCCGCGGCGCTGGCCAGCGACTCGGTCAGCTTCCGGGCGAAGACGGCGCCGAACGCGGCCACGCCGAGCGAGCCGCCGATCTGCTGGAAGAACATCCGCGCGCTGCTGGCCACGCCCATGTCCCGCTGCTCCACGCTGTTCTGCGCGATCAGCGAGACCATCTGCATCAGGAAGCCCAGGCCCAGGCCCAGGACCACGTAGTAGATCGCCGAGGTAGCCCGGGTGGTGGTCACGTCCAGGTTGGTCAGCAGGAACATGCCCAGGCCCATAATGGCCCCGCCCAGGATCGGGAAGATCTTGTACCGGCCGGTCCTGGTGGTCACCTGCCCGGCCACGATCGAGGTGACGGTCACGCCCAGCATCATCGGGGTCAGGGCCAGCCCGCTGATGGTGGGCGACTCGCCCTGGACGGTCTGCTGGAACAGCGGCAGGAACGTCATCGCGCCGAACATGGCCAGGCCGGTCAGGAAGGTCAGGGCCATCGTGACCGAGAAGTTCCGGTTCTTGAACACGTGCAGCGGGAGGATCGGCTCGGCTACCCGCAGCTCGACCACGCAGAACGCGGCCGTAGCCGCCACGGCGAGCAGGGCCAGCCCGATGATCTGCGCCGAAGCCCAGGGGTACTCGGTGCCGCCCCAGGTAGCCAGCAGCACGAGCGAGGTCGCGGCCAGGCCGAGCAGCGCTCCGCCGAGGTAGTCAACCCGGTGGCTGACCCGCTTGGCGGGCAGGTGCAAGGTGGAGATGATGTAGACCAGCGCCGCGCCGCCCACCGGAATGTTGATGTAGAAGATCCAGCGCCAGGAGAAGCTGGTGGTGATGAACCCGCCGACCAGCGGGCCACCGATGGTGGCGAGCATCATCACCACCATCATGTAGCTCATGTAGCGTCCGCGTTCGCGGGGCGCCACGATGTCGCCCAGCGTGGCCATCGCGCCGACCATCAGCCCGCCGGCGCCCAGCCCCTGTATGGCCCGGAAGGTGATCAGCTCGGCCATCGACTGCGACAGGCCGGACAGCGCCGACCCGGCCAGGAAGATCACGATGGCGACGATGAAGAACCTCTTCCGCCCGTACATGTCGCCGAGCTTGCCGTAAAACGGCGTGACGATCAGGGACGCGAGAATGTAAGAGGTTACCACCCAGGACAGGTGCGCCACCCCGCCAAGGTCGCCGACGATCCGCGGCAGCGCGGTGCTCACGATCAGGTTGTCGAGCATGGCGAGCAAGATGGCGAGCAGCAGCCCCGGCAGGATGATCATCACCTCGCGGTGAGCGAGGAACTGTCCGCCCGGTCCTGCCTGCCCGCTGCCGGCCGTCACGGCCTCCCCAGAGCCGCCCTGCCCGATCCCGCCAGGCCCCGTTTGCTCCGCCACGTACTCTCTCCCTGTCTTCCCGCTCGCCTCCGGGGTACCTCGCCCGTTGGCTCGCGGAGGTGCTGCTTCCCGTCCGCGATCCCACCGGTTACACTACTTACCGGCCGGCAAGTTATTATGCTATGCTGCTTACTAACCGGCCGTCAAGTAGATTACGGCCCGGCTCCGCGAGGGAGTGCGAAACGGACATGCACGCGGGATCCGCTCCGCGTAGAGACACCCGGGCGCGGGCGCAGAAGGTCGCGCTCGAGCTGTTCGCCAAGCAGGGCTACGAGAAGACCTCGCTACGCGAGATCGCCGAACGGCTGGGCGTGACCAAGGCCGCACTGTACTACCACTTCAAGTCCAAGGAAGACATCGTCCACAGCTTCACCGAGGACTACTTCGCGGAGGTCGACGACCTCCTGGACTGGGCCAAGGACCAGCCGCGCACCGAGGAGACCCGGCACGAGATCCTGGACCGCTACGTCGGGATCGTGCTGGCCCGCAGCGAGGTGTTCCGCTTCATGGAGCAGAACCGGGCCGCGATGCAGGGCATGGAAACGGGCAAGGACCGCTTCGCCCGCTTCCGCAGCCGGCTCGACACGCTGGTTGACCTGCTCGCCGGTCTCGATGCGCCGCTGCGCGACCGGGTGCGCGCCACCACCGCCGTGCTCGCCGTCGGCGCGACCTGTCATGTCTACCTGCAGCAGGTCGACGACCCGGACAAGCTACGGGCCCTCGTCCTGGAAATCGCCAACGACCTGGTCCGCTAGTCCTGCTGCGGGCTGCGGCCTGCGTTCCCGGCTTGCGCCGACTCCTGGCGGGCGAGGTCGAGGTGGTGCCGGGAGGCCAGGGTCCTGGGATGGCCGGCGCCGAGGAGCCGCTCGCACGCGGCCACGTTCTGCTCGAACAAGGGGATGGCCTCGGCGGGCCGACCGGTGGCCCGGTAGGCGCTGGCGAGATTGTTCCGTGACGCGAGGGTACTGGGATGGTCGGCCCCCAGCAGCCGTTCCCGGGCCGCGAGAATCTGCTGTACCAGCGGGATAGCCTCGGCGGTGCGCCCCGCGGCATGGTAGGCGGCGGCGAGGCTGCTCCGCGCGTTCATGGTGTCGGGATGGTCAGGTCCCAGTATCCGCTCGAGGTCCGCGATCAGCGGCTCGCCGAGAACGATGGCCTGCGGCACGCTGTCAGCCAGGTCCACCAGGCGGTCCAGCGCATGAACACGCAGCCGCAGCAAGACCCTCGTCAACGGCTCGTCGGCCTCGCCCGCGGCCGCGACGAGCGCCGTCACCTGCTCGGGAAGTTCCCTGATGGCCTCGCGGTCCTGCGATCCCGCCACCTGCGCCGCGCGCGCCTCCAGGACCGCGGCGGCCGCCCGGCACACGGTCGTCAGCCGCTCCCGGCGGGCCAGCTCATCCCGGATCACCCAGGCCACCAGGCGATGCATGAGGACCGCCTGGCCGTCGACAGTGGACGTCAGCAGGGCCTGGTCAGCCAGCCGGGCCAGCGCCTGATCGACCACGGCCGGCGCGACCCGGCGCCGGTCGGCGGCCAGCACGCCCGCTTCCCCGGCGGCATCCAGCAGTTCCCGGCCGACCCCCGCCGCGGACAGGACGGCCACCGTGTCCAGCACCCCGCTGCCCACCCCGGACCGATCGGCGCCCCTGGCCACCTCCAGGGACAGCAGCACCGTCTCGGCCACGCCGGGCGGATAGGGCGATTCGTCGCCCGTCAGGTAATCGCCGACCGGCAGGGCCTGCAGCCGCCTCAGGTACGCCCCGTACCCCCGGTACTGCCGGGCGATCACGGTTGCGGCCTGGTCCACCGCCAGCGGCAGATACCCAAGCTCCGCGGCCAGCGCCGAGGCGCCGGCCTCGTCGGTCAGGCCGGTCCGCCCGTCCAGCAAGGCCAGCGCCTCCTCGGCGCTGAACACGTTCACGGGGATACTCGTTCCCAGGTCCGCGACCGACTCGCGGGCCGTGGTGATCAGCACCCGCGCCGCGCCCTCCGAAGGAATGAACGGCCGCACGACGTCGGGATCCTCGGCATCATCGAATACCAGCAGGCAACCGTGCCCGTCAGCCTCCAGCCAGTGCCGTACCATCAGGCCCGCATCGGCCCCGGCGCGCCCTGAACTACCATCGGACAGCCCCGCGGCGTCGGCCACCGCGGCCAGACCCGCCAGCACGTTTCCGGGGTTCTCGGCGTTCACCCAGGCCACCAGCCGCCAGGCCGCCGCCAGCTTCGCCCGCGCATACGTCGCCGCTAGCTGCGTCCGGCCCACGCCCGACCTGCCGGTCAGCACCCGCACGACCGGCGCCTCCTGGCCGACCCGGTTCAGCTGAGCCAGCAGGCCCGGCCTCGGCTGGAAACCAAACCGCTCGGCCGGGATGTCGCCCACCACCGTCTGCTTGGCCCCCGCGTCAGGCGCCAGCGGTGCCGCGGCGCGCGGTTCCCCGGGATCAGGTGCGGGCCGGCGGATGACGGTCAGCTCATCCGTCGCGGCATCAGCATCCCACGCAGCACGCATCTCCCGCTCGTCGCGTTCACCGGTCCGATCCACCACCCGACCCCTATGAGGATTCCAGACCTGGACAGATAGCCACCGTGACACCATAGGTTACGGAGATTTACTTACCCTACGTCGTTAGGCTAAACGGGGCGGTTCGTACTTACCGATCCGGTAAGGACCGGGTAAGGAGAGGCCGGGGCCCGACGCGGCGGCGCGGACGAGGGGGAGGACCCGGAGGCGGACCTGGGTGGCCAGGGAGATCAGCGTCGAGGAGCGGACCACGCCCTGGACCGAGACGATCGCGTCAAGCACGCGCTGCAGGTCAGCATTACTCCGGGCGACCACCCGGCAGAGCATGTCGGCCGCGCCGGTGATGGTGTGCACCTCCAGGACCTCGGGGATCGCGGCCAGCCGTTCCGCCACCGGATCGTGGCCGCCGGCCTGGCGGATCTCGAGCGTGATGAACGCGGTGACCTCGTAGCCGAGCGCCGCCGGATCCACGTCCGGGCCGTATCCGGTGATCACGCCGCGTTCACGCAACCGGTCCAGGCGGGCCTGGACCGTGCCGCGAGCGGCGCCTATCCGCCGGGACGCCTCCAGCACGCCCACCCGCGGCTCGGCGGCCAGCAGTTCGATAAGCGCGGCATCCAGCCGGTCGATCGACCCTGTGGTGCGGCTAGTCATGGTGTACAAAGATACCACGGGTCGCGCTGGATTAATAGGCAACCTGCCCAGTGAAATCCCACTTGGTTGCGCAGTTTGAGACCAAGTCCGCATGCTAATGGCATGACCACCCCAGCGAACGACAGCTTTCCCATAATCGGCATGGACGCCGTCGTCTTCGCGGTCGGGAACGCGAAGCAGGCGGCGCACTACTACTCGACCGCGTTCGGGATGCGGCGGATCGCCTACCGCGGGCCAGAGACCGGCTGCCCGGACGAGGCGGCGCACGTCCTGGTCTGCGGCGGCGCGCGGTTCGTCTTCCGCGGCCCGGCCCGGCCGGGCACCGCGCTCGGTGAGCGGCTGGCCGCGCACGGGGACGGGGTGGCGGACCTGGCCCTGCAGGTCAGCTCGGCCGAGGACGCCTACGACTATGCGCTGGCCCACGGGGCCCGCGGCGTGCAGGCGCCGCACCTGCTCGAGGATGAGTCAGGCAAGGTGATCTCGGCCGCCATCGCCACCTACGGCGACACCAGGCACACTCTCGTGGAGCGGTCCGGGTACTCGGGCGCCTACCTGCCCGGCTACGTGCCCGCGCCGCCCATCGTGGCGCCCGGAGAGCGCGAATTCTTCACCGAGATCGACCACTGCGTGGGCAACGTCGAGCTCGGCAAGATGGATGAGTGGGTGGACTTCTACCACCGGGTCATGGGCTTCACCAACATGAAGGAATTCGTCGGCGACGACATCGCCACCGAGTACTCCGCGCTGATGAGCAAGGTGGTCGCGGACGGGTCCCGGAAGGTGAAGTTCCCGCTGAACGAGCCCGCGGCGGGCAAACGGAAGTCGCAGATCGACGAGTACCTGGAGTTCTACGGCGGTCCCGGGGTGCAGCACGTCGCGCTGGCCACCGACGACATCGTGGCCAGCGTGCGGGCCATGACCGCGGCGGGGGTGGAGTTCCTGGCCACCCCGGGCAGCTACTATGACGAGCTCGGCTCCTGGGTCGGCGAGACCCGGGTGCCGCTGGATGAGCTGCGCGAGCTCGGCATCCTGGCCGACCGGGACGAGGATGGCTACCTGCTGCAGATCTTCACCCAGCCGGTGCAGGACCGGCCGACGGTGTTCTTCGAGCTCATCGAGCGGCACGGATCACAGGGCTTCGGAAAGGGTAACTTCAAGGCGCTGTTCGAGGCGATCGAGCGGGAACAGGCCAGGCGCGGGAATCTGTGAGCCGCCCCGGCCGCCCAGCCGATTGGGCCGCCGCTGGCAATTGAACTACCGTGAGGGCCATGGATGACCGCGAGGTTGTGGCAGCGATCGCGGCCGGGGACCCGGCGGGCATCGCCGTGGCGTATGACAGGTACGCGGCTGGTCTCTACGGCTACTGCCATTGGATGCTGCCCCAGCCAGCGGACGCTGCCGAAGCCGTGCGGGAGGCCTTTGTCGTCGCCGCCACGCTCGGCGACCTGCCCGAGGCCCCTAAGCTGCGCCCGTGGCTGTATGCGGTGGCCCGCAACGAATGCCTGCGCCGGCCCGGTTCCCCCGGTGAGCAAGCTGACGTGCCGGACCACGCAGCGGTTCCGGCCGGGCATCCAGCGGAGCAGGCTGACCAGCCGGCCGAGGTGATCGACCCGGAGCAAGCCGAACTGCACCGGCAGATCCAGGCCATTCTCGACGAGTTGGAGCCTGATGAGCGCGAGGTCATCGAGCTGAGCCTCAGGCATGACCTTTATGACAGCGATCTGGCCACCGCGCTGGGAGTGCCGTGGAGCCAGGCGTACGCCCTGACGTCACGCGCTCGCGGCCACCTGGAGAAGGACCTCGGTGCGCTGCTCATCGCGCGCACCGGGCGGAAGGACTGCCCGGCGCTCGGTCCGCTGCTGGCCGACTGGGATGGTCAGCTCACCGGGCAGACGCGCGAGCTGGTCGGCGAGCATATCGAGCAGTGCGGGATCTGCGCTGGTCACCGGCGGAGCGCGGTGCGCCCGGCCGCGCTGTCCGGCCTGCTGGCCGACCTGCAGCCGCTGGCCGTTCCCCCCGCAGGACTGCGGGACGAGGTCATGAAGCTCTGTTCCCCCACCACTCCGGAAACACCCATGTACCGGCGGAGCGCGGAACAGGTGCGGCCCACGAGCTTCTCAGAAGCGGTAACGGCGATGAGATGGGGCAGTATCCGGAGCAATCCCGGCGCGGCGATAGCCGCTATAGCCGTCGTGCTGTGGCTCGTGGCGGTCGTGAGCGTTCTGCTGCTCACGCTTACCGGCTCCCACTCCGCCCAGGCCCTGCCTGCGGAGCCCAGCGTCAGCGCCCCCGCGACCAGCGCGGCGGCCGCGACCACCCGGGCACCGGCCCCGGCGGCTACCCACGCGTCCGCCTCCGCGCGACCGTCCCGTACCGCTGGTCTGCGCTCGGCCGATCCGGGGCTGGCCGCCGGGCAGTCGGCGGCGCCGCCCGGCAGCGCCGGGCTGTCGCTGACGTCGAAGTCTCCGTCGCCCACCCCGTCGAAGTCTCCGTCGCCCACCCCGTCGGCGTCACCCTCGCCGTCGCCGTCGAAGTCTCCGTCGCCCACGCCGTCGCCGTCGCGCTCGTCATCCCCCTCGCCCTCGGCTTCAAAATCAGCCTGATCGGCGGCCGGTTAAGGGTGACCCGGCTACCTTGCGCTCATCCACATCCTGGCAGGCCCGGGTGAGGAGTTTCCGCGTGGCGGCGGTGCTGGGATGGTCGGAGCCCAGCAGCCGCTCCCGGGCGGCCAAGGTCTGCTCCAGCAACGGGATCGCCTCGGCCAGCCGGCCCGCCTCCTGATAAGCAGTGGCGAGGTTGTTCCGCGCGGCCACGGTCCTGGGGTGATCAGCACCCAGCCGGCGCTCGCAAGCGGCGAGGGCCTCCTCATGGAGCGGGATCGCCTCGGCGACCCGGCCCGCGTCCTGATAGGCCGCGGCGAGGTTGTTCCGCGAGGCCGAGGTGCTGGGATGGTCGGGGCCCAGCAGGCGCTCCCGGCCGGCCAGGATCTGCTCGAACAGCAAGATCGCCTCGGCGGCCCGGCCCGCCTCCCGGTAGGCCGCGGCGAGATCGTGGCGAGCGGCCAAGGTCCTGGGGTGATCGGGGCCCAGCCGGCGCTCCAGGCCGGCCAGGATCTGCTCGAACAGCGGGATCGCCTCGGCGACCCGGCCCGCCTCACGGTAGGCGCTGGCGAGGTTGCTCCGGGACGTCCGGGTGTCTATGTGATCGGTACCGAGGACCCGGGACCGGGCGGCTAGCGTCTGCTCGAACAACAAGATCGCCTCGGCGACCCGGCCCCCGTCCCGGTAGGCGGCGGCGAGATTGCCTTGCGAGGTCAAGGTGCTGGGGTCATCGGCGCCCAGCAGCCGCTCACAGGCGGCGAGAGTCTGCTCGTGGAGCGGGATCGCCTCGCCGACCCGGCCCGCGTCCTGATAGGCGTTGGCTAGGTTGTTCCGCGAGGTCAGCGTGTCCGGATGGTCGGCGCCCAGTTGGCGCTCCCGGCCCATCAGGGTCTGCTCGAACAGCGGGATCGCCTCGGCGACCCGGCCCGCGGCCTGATAGGCGGCGGCCAGGCTGTTCCGGGCGTTCAGGGTGTCAGGGTGGTCAGGGCCCAGCACCCACTCCAGGTCCGCGGTCAGCGGCTCGCCCACCGATACGGCCTGTGGCGCGCTGTCTCCCAGCTCAATCAGGTGATACAGGGCCAGGAACCGGAGCCGCATCAAGACTCTGGCTAGCTCCTTATCGGCCTCACCCGCGGCTCCGGCCGTGCTATCCAGGAGCGCCATTACCTGCTCGGGAACCGCCCTGACGGCCGGGCGATTCTGCGCTACGGCGAGCGCCCGCGAATGCGCTTCCAGCACCGAGGCGGCAGCCCGGCACACGGCCGTCAGCCACTTCTGGCGAGCCAGCCCATCACGGACGACGCGCGTCACCAGGCGGTGGGCGATGATGGTCTGGCCGTCCAGGCTGAAGGTCAGCAGCGACCGTTCGGCCAGCTGCGCCAGCGTCCGGTCCACCAGGGCAGCAGCCACTCGATGCCTGCCGCTGGCCAGCACCCCCGTCTGCCCGGCGGCATGCAGGAGATCCCGGTGGATCCCGGCCGCCGACAGCACCGCGATGATCTGCATCATCCGGGTGCACATGCCCGATCGGTCGGTCGCGAGGGCAGATTCCAGGGACAGCAGCACCGCCTCCGCCACCTTGGGCGGGTACGCCTGCCGGTCCTCCCGGCTCAGGTACTCCCTGACCGGCAGCGCCCGCAGCCGATCCAGGTATGCGCCGTACGCCAGGTGTTCCGCACCGATCACCGCCGCGGCGTGCGCCAGCGGCAGCGGCAGGTGCCCTAGTTCGGAGGCCAGGACAGCGGCTCCCGCGTCATCGTCCAGGCCAGTCAGCTTGGTCAAGAAGGCCAGCGCCTCATCAGGACTGAACGCGTCCACCGGGACGGCCGTCCCCAGGCTGGCCGCGGACGGCCTGGCACTGGTGATCAGCACCCGGGCCGCGCCGCCGACGGGAATGAACGGCTGGAGCGCGTCTGGATCTTCCGCGTCATCGAACACGAGCAGACAGCGGTCCCCGTCGGTCTCCAGATAATGCCGCAGTACCTGTCCCGCATCGGCCGCGTCCCGTCCGGAACCGTCATCGGACAGCCCAGCGGCGTCGGTCACCGCGGCCAGGCCGGCCAGGAGGCTTCCGGTGCTCTCGGCGTTGACCCAGCCCACCAGCCGCCAGCCCTCGGCCAGCTTCGCCCGCGCGTACGCGGCGGCCAGCTGCGTCGTGCCCGCCCCCCGCTGCTCCGCCGCCGTGTGCACGACCGACACGCCCGCGCTGACTCGGTCCAGCTCGGCGAGCAGGTCTGCCCGTGGCTGGAAACCAGCCGGTTCCCGCGGGATGTTACCCGCCACCACCTGGTGAGCTGACGGTTCGCGCAGCAGCGGCGAGCGCAGGGGCGTGACCTTGGCGACCCCTGGCTCCGTGGCCGCATCTGAGTTCGGCAGCCCCGTCACCTCCGTCGTCGTAATCGCCCCATCCACAGCCTGCTCCCGCCCCGCGCATGGACTCCAGACCCTGCCCAGGTTACCGCTGTGAAATAGGTAACGGAGAAGCACCTGCCGTCCGTTTCAGGCTGACGCTGCCCAGGGCTGAACGGGCAGCGCGCCCTGGCGGCGGCATCGGAAACACGCACCGGGCATCACCACCTTACCGGACAGCCTTTTCATCAGCGGATCTCACTTTATGAGATCCGCACGGCCTTCAGCCGCCTTGCCAATATCAGATCATCAGGGGCCCCGGGCGGACAAGCCTTGACTGGAAGGTATCGCCATGTTGTCGCCAGCACCGATCGATTCTGCCCTGCTAAGAGCGGTTACGTCCGGCGGAGACCCAAATAGCGGCATAATCGGGAATATCGTCATAACTGTCCGGGTAAAGGCCACCACCTGGCTCGGTATGCACGCTTTCGGGACGAATTATTCGTGTTGAACCATGGTGCTTGTAGACGGCGATACCGAATACGCCGCCATCGCATGGCCATAAACCGGGGACGCCGTTATGACCGCGGCCTGACGACCCGCCGCACCCACGCCAGGACGGCCCTGAGGTCACCAGCGTCGAGGAAGTACGCGACGACGCCGAAGGCGATGATAGCGAAGCAGGCCGCGGGCACCGCGAGGGCGGCGGCGACCAGCTTGTGATGCAGGGGCACCGCCAGGCTGACGGCCAGGCCCACCGCGGCGCCTGCCACGCAGGCGGCCAGCCCGACCAGGGCGGCTCGTCCGGCCCCCTGCACCGCCTCCGGCCCGCAGATCCTGCGGGTGACGAACACCAGCGGGATGGCTACCACGGTCTGGCCGATGGTGGTCCCCAGGGCGAGCACGGGGACCACCAGGCGGGGCGGGACCAGCTGCACCAGCACCACGTCGGCCACGATGACCACCAGCCAGCTGCCGGCCAGCGCCACGGCGGCGACCTTGAGCCGGCCGATGACGAACATCACCCGCGACAGGTTCGCGATCACCGCGGTGCCCGCGATACCCGGCGCGAACAGGAGGAAAGCCCAGGTCAGCTGCGAGACCTGATCGGGCTGCTTGGCCAGCACGTGCGCAGCGGGAATGGCGATCGCCGCGATCACCGCCGTGCCCAGCCACGACATGAGCAGGATCGCCCGGGTCGACCCGGCGCTGGTCCGGGCGAAGGCCGGCCCTTCACGCGCGGACAGGACAGGGAACGCGCTGATCACGATGGACAGGGCCAGGATCGCGGCGATGGAGTTGAACACCTGCGAGCCGTAGTTGAACAGGACGATCGCGCCCGTCTTGCCGCGCCCGTTGGCCAGTTCGATGGCCACGACGTTGGCCACGTCGATGGCGACCAGTTCGGCGACGCCGACCAGCGCCAGGCCGCCCGCCCGGCGCGCGACCCCCGGCGGGAACCGCAGCACCGGCCGGAACCGCAGGTGCAGCCGCCAGGTCGGCGGTATGGCCACGACCACCAGCGCGGCGATGCCGAGCGTGGTTCCCACCGACAGGACGAGCTCGGCCGAAAGAGGCAGCTGGGCCAGCGGAAGGTGCTTATTCAGCGGCACGAAGGCCAGGTAGCAGGCGATGAGCACCAGGCTGGAGATCCCCGGGCCGATGGAGGGTCCGACGAACCGCCGGTAGGACTGCAGCAGCCCGTACAGGACGACCGACACCCCGTACAGCAGGGCCTGCGGCGCAAACACGCGCAGCATGTCCCCGGTGACGCCGACCATGTCGGCGCGCACGCAGTGCGCGTTCGGGTTGCTGGGGTTCAGCAGCGAGGCGATCGGCCCGGCCGCCACGATAATGGCCACCGTCAGCGGGATCACGATGATCATGGTCCAGGTGAGCAGCGCCGAGGTGATGACGCCGACCCGCGTCTTCTCCGCCGGCTCACGCCCGGCCCGCTCGGCGGATCTGGCCAGAATCGGGACCATCGCGCTGGTCAGCGCGCCGCCCAGGATCAGCTCATACAGCAGGTTGGGCACCTGGTTCGCGGTGACGTACGCCGTGCCCAGGCAGGTCGCGCCGACGGTCTGCGAGAACACCAGCGTGCGGACCAGCCCCAGAATCCGGGACAGGATGGTGAGGCTGGCGACGATGAGAGCACCGCGGGTGATGCCCTCGGCCAGCCGCGAGGGCGGCTCCGTCACCCCGGCCGGGCCGGTACTTCTAGCTTCGTTGGTCTGCACATGCAACTTCTGGTCTCTTTGCATGCGAGGCCTCCGTCCAGTCAGGCCGCTATTGGTCCAGAATCCGAATTCAGCTGCGAACCGGATCCATTCAGATAGACATAGGTAGACGGGTCGTCCCGATCACAGGAGCGCTGAGCAGTCAGGAAAGATACGCATTTGCGCCGAACTCAGAACGTGAACCTCACGCAGGAACTCTACATAGGTAGAGGGTCGGTGTCCAGATCGCGGACGGGCCGGCGGCTCAGCCGAAGGCCAGCGTGTAGCCGACGGCGCGCAGCGTGCCGATCACTTCCTCGCAGTGCGCGGGGCCCCGGGTCTCGACTACCAGGACCACCTCGGCCTCGTCCACGTGCAGCCGCGGGCCCAGCCGCTCATGCCCCACCTCGAGCACGTTGGCGCCCAGATCGGCGAGGTCGCCGAGCAGCTTGGCCAGCGATCCCGGGTGATCGGGAAGCCGACAGCGGAACGCCAGGTAGCGGCCTGCGGCCGCCAGGCCGTGCCGGAGGAGCTTGGACAGCAGCAGCGGGTCGATGTTGCCGCCGGACAGCACGACCACCACCGGGGGCACGAAGTCGCGCGAATGCTCGAGCAGGGCGGCGACCCCCGCCGCCCCGGCGGGCTCCACCACCTGCTTGGCGCGCTCCAGGCACAGCAGCAGGCCGCGGGCCAGGCTCTCCTCGGAGACCGTGATCACCCGTTCGGCCAGCTCGGACAGGATGGCGAAGGGAATGTCCCCCGGCCGGCTGACCGCGATGCCGTCGGCCATGGTCGGCTGGGCCTGGACGGGGAGCGGATGCCCCGCGGCCAGCGAGGCCGGATAGGGGGCCACGGCCTCGGCCTGGACGCCGACGACGCTGATCGCCGGGTCGAGATCCTTGACCGCCACCGCCACCCCGGCGGCGAGGCCGCCGCCGCCGACCGGGACGACCACCGTACGCACCTGCGGGCACTGTTCGACGACCTCGAAGCCGAGTGTCCCCTGACCGGCCACGACGTCCGCGTGGTCATAGGGATGGATGAAGACGGCGCCGGTCCGGTCCGCGTAGGCGAGGGCCTCGCCGAGGGTGTCTTCCACGCAGGTGCCGTGCAGCACGACCTGCGCCCCGTAGCCGCGGGTGGCTTCCACCTTGGGCAGCGGGGCACCCTCGGGCATGATCACGGTGGCCTCGCAGCCGAGCAGGCCGGCCGCGAACGCCACGCCCTGGGCGTGGTTGCCCGCGCTGGCCGCGACGACGCCGCGGGCCCGTTCCGCATCAGACAGGCGGGCGATCCTGACGTAGGCGCCGCGTACCTTGAACGATCCGGTCCGCTGCAGGTTCTCGCACTTCAGGTAGACCGGCCCGGCGATGGTCTCGGACAGCACCCGTGAGTGCACCACCGGGGTTTCCGAGATCACGTCGCGGAGCAGCTTGCGCGCCGCCACCACATCGTCGGAGCGGACGCCGTGGGGCACGCCAGGTGTGATGGCCACGGGAGGTAAGTGTGCCACGCGTGCCCCCGGCATATAGCTTGCGCACCTCGCCTTCCCCCGGCCCCGGCGCCCGGCATGTGACGTGGGCCATATGCGAGGATCCGCGATGACGACATAGCCTCGAATGGTGCACCAAGACAGCCAGCAGCACCGCGTCAGTCAGCCTCCCGCCAACACCACCCTCGCCGGGCTCCGGGCCAGCGGCCACGAATACCGCGGAGTCAAGGCCGAGATCAGAGCGAACCTGCTGGCCATGATGCGCGCCGGGCACGATCCGTTCCCCGGCATCGTCGGGTTCGGGCAGACCGTGCTGCCGCACCTCGAGCGGGCCCTGATCGCGGGCCACGACATCATCCTGCTGGGGGAACGCGGCCAGGGTAAGACCCGCCTGATCCGCACTCTGGTCGGTCTGCTCGATGAGTGGACCCCGGTCATCGCGGGCTGCGAGATCAGCGACCATCCGTACCGTCCCGGCTGCGCGCGGTGCCGGCGGCTGGCCGCCGACCTCGGAGACGACCTGCCCGTCACCTGGCGGAACGCCAGCGAGCGATACGGCGAGAAGCTCGCCACCCCGGACACCAGCGTGGGCGACCTGATCGGCGATATCGACCCGGTCAAGGTGGCGGAGGGGCGCACCCTGGGCGACCCGGAGACCATCCACTTCGGGCTGGTGCCGCGGACCAACCGGGGCATTTTCTCGCTGAACGAGCTGCCCGACCTCGCCGAGCGGATCCAGGTGTCGCTGCTCAACGTGATGGAGGAGCGCGACATCGGCATCCGCGGTTACGCGCTGCGGCTCCCGCTGGACCTGCTCCTGGTGGCCAGCGCGAACCCCGAAGACTACACCAACCGGGGACGGATCATCACGCCGCTGAAGGACCGGTTCGGCGCGGAGATCCGGACCCACTACCCGCTGTCCCTCACCGACGAGCTGACCCTGATCAGGCAGGAAGCCGAGGTCTCGGCCGGCGCGGAGCTTCCGGACCATCTCGTCGAGGTGATCGCGCGGTTCACCCGGGGCGTCCGTGACTCGCCCGCCGTCGACGCGCGCTCCGGCGTTTCCGCGCGGTTCGCCATCGCCGCGGCGGAAAGCGCGACGGCCTCCGCGGTGCGCCGGTCGGCGCTGGCCGGGCCGGCCTCGGAGCCGCCGGTGGCCCGCGTCTGCGACTTGCCCGCCGTGGTCAGCACGCTGCGGGGCAAGGTCGAGTTCGAGGTGAGCGAGGAAGGCCGGGAGGAGGAGGTGCTCGGCGCGATGCTGCGCCGCGCGATCGCGGACACCTTCCGCTCGCGGCTGGGCAGCGTGGATATGTCCGGCCTGCTGGCCAAGTTCGACGAGGGCGGAACGGTGGAGTCGGGCGAGCTGGTCCCGGCCGCGGACCTGCTGCAGCGGATCGGCGACGTGCCCGGGCTGGCCAAGATCATGTCCAGGCTGGGCATGGACGGCGGTGAATCCTTCGGGCACGCGGCGGCGGCCCTGGAGTTCACCCTGGAAGGGCTCTACCTGATGCGCCGGCTGTCCAAAGACAGCGCCGACGGCACGAGCGTGTACCGGACCTAAAAGAGGCACTGCATGGCGAATTACCGGTACGGCCGGTACGTATACGGCCCGGACCCGCTGGCGGACTCCTACGACGTACGGGGCGCCGTGGATGAGATGGGCGACGCGATCCTCGAGGGTGCCTCCCCGGCCGACGCCCTGCGGGACCTGCTCAGGAAGGGTTCCGAAGGGCGGCGCGGCCTGGACGACCTGCTCCGCCGGGTCCGCGACCGGCAGCGCGAGATCCGCGGCAGCGGCCGGCTCGACGGCATCCTCGAGCAGGCCCGGGCCCTGCTCGATACCGCCGTCGGGCAGGAACGGGCCGAGCTGTTCCCCGACCCGAGCGACGAGGCCCGGCTGCGCGAGGCCGACCTCGACGCGCTGCCCGCCGATACGGCCCAGGCGATCCGGCGGCTGGCCGACTACGACTGGCGGTCGCCGACCGCCCGCCAGACCTTCGAGCGGCTGCGGCAGCTGCTGCGCAGCGAGGTGCTCGACAGCCAGTTCCGCGGCATGCGCCAGGTCCTGCAATCCCCCGACCCGCAGGCCATGCAGCAGATCAAGGACATGCTCGGCGACCTGAACGAGATGCTGGCGGCCGATGCGCGCGGGACCCATACCCAGGCCGATTTCGACCGGTTCATGGAACGCTACGGTGACCTGTTCCCGGATAACCCGCAGAACCTCGAGGAACTGGTCGACTCGCTCATCAGCCGGATGGCCGCCGCGGAGCGGCTGCTGCGCTCGCTGAGCGAGGAGCAGCGTCAGGAGCTGGCCGAGCTGATGTCGAACGCGCTGAACGACGCCGGCCTGGAGAGCGAGATGGCCCGGCTCGCCGACGCGCTGCGGGCCAGGCGGCCCGACCTGGACCGGGCGGCGATGATGGGCGGCGTCCAGATGTCCGGGGAGGAACCGCTCGGCCTCGGCGACGCGACCACCGCCCTGGCCGAGCTCGCCGACCTGGCCGAGCTGGAGAACGCGTTCGGGCAGGACTACCCGGGCGCGAGCCTGGACGACATCGACGAGGAAGCGGTCCGGCGGGCCTTCGGCCGACAGGCGGTGGACGACGTCGAGGCCCTGCGCCGCATCGAGCGCGAACTCGAGCGGCAGGGGTACCTCGCCCGCAGCGGCGGGCGCCTCGAGCTCACGCCCAAGGCGGTGCGCCGGCTGGGCGATACGGCCCTGCGCCGGATCTTCACGGACATGAGCTTCGGCGGCCGGGGCGGCGACCACGACCAGCGCGATGCCGGCCAGGCCGGGGAGCTCACCGGCACCACCCGGCCCTGGGAGTTCGGGGACGAGCAGCCCCTCGACGTCCCCGCCACGGTCCGCAACGCCCTCCTGCGTACGGCCAGTTCCGGGGCCTTGGCCCCGGCCAGGGGGGAACGGGGGGGCGGGCAGCCCCCCCGTGATCGGGGGGGGTCTTGGGGGGGTCGTCCCCCCCGGCTAGCATCCCGGGACTTCGAGGTCGCGGAGACCGAGCGGCGCACCGCGGCGGTGGTGTCCCTGCTGGTCGACCTCTCGTATTCGATGCAGCTGCGCGGGACCTGGGCGGCGGCCAAGCAGACGGCCCTCGCGCTGCACGCGCTGCTGCGCAGCAGGTTCCCGCAGGACGCCATCCAGGTGGTGGGCTTCTCCAACTACGCGCGGGAGCTGCGCGAGACCGACCTGGCCGGGCTGAGCTGGGACATGGTCCAGGGCACGAACCTGCATCACGCGCTGCTGATCGCCGGGCGCCACATCGACCGGCACCCGGAGCACGAGCCGGTCGTCCTGATCGTGACCGACGGCGAGCCGACCGCTCACCTGCAGCGGGACGGGCGATCCTGGTTCGACTGGCCGCCTTCGCCGGAAACCCTCGAACTGACCCTGGCCGAGGTGGATAAGATGACGCGGCGGCACGCCGCGCTGAACATTTTCATGCTTGCGGACGATGCGCGGCTCACCGCGTTCGTCGACAATGTGGCGAGAAGAAACGGAGGGCGGGTGCTGCAGGCGGCACCCGAACGTCTCGGTGAATACGTCATCCGCGACTTCTTGCGTACCCGGAGAGCCAGCCGACGGTAGATTTTGCTAGTTGGCTGCGGACCTGACCCGTCGTGGCCGACGGATCCGGGCGGAACCGCAGGCCGCGACCGGCCGGCGCTGAGACAGCTTTACCGCTTTACCGCATGCCCCGCACAAGGAGGAATCGTGAGTTCTACGAGTGGATCGAGCCAGAGGTCGGCGGGCAGGACGGGACTTGCCGTGCTCCTCGGCATCCTCGCCGTCGTGTTCATCGTGGTCGCCATCATCTACCTGGCCGAGCCCGCCAAATCGCTGCCCAGCTTCATCCCGGGGCACATCGCCGGTTCGACCGGGCACCACCCGCTGAAGGCCACCGGATCGTTCGTGGCCGGCATCATCTGCGCGGCCGCCGCCTGGTTCACCCTGGCCTACAAGCCCAAGCCGCAGGCCCCGGCCGCCAATGACCGGGAAAGCTCGCCCGCCGGGAGGAACTGATCGCCGCGACCCCGCGCTTATCGCCCGCGTCCCGCTCGGCGGGACGCGGGCGTCTGGTTTTACCGGAGCGCCTGGCGCAGGTCGTCGAGCAGGTCGTCGCAGTCTTCGATGCCCACCGACAGCCTGATCAGGTCGGCCGGGACCTCGAGCGCGGAGCCGGCCACCGAGGCGTGCGTCATCCGGGCGGGATGCTCGATCAGCGACTCGACGCCACCCAGCGACTCCCCCAGCGTGAACAGGCGGGTCCGGCCGCACGCCCGGACCGCCGCCTCTTCGCCGGCCAGCAGCCGGAACGACACCATCCCGCCGAAGGCGCGCATCTGCTCCTGCGCCGTCTTGTGCCCGGGGTGCGTAGGCAGGCCCGGGTAGAACACCTCCGCGACCGCGGGGTGCTCGGCCAGCATCTGCGCGACCCGCATGGCGTTGCGGGAGTGCCGGTCCATCCGCACCGCGAGCGTCTTGATGCCGCGCAGCGTCAGCCACGCGTCGAACGGCCCGGGGACGCCGCCGGTCGCGTTCTGGATGAACGCGATCCGCTCGGCCAGCGCGGGGTCCGCCACCACGACCGCACCGCCGATGACGTCGGAATGCCCGCCCAGATACTTGGTCGTCGAATGCACCACGGCATCGGCGCCGAGGGCGAGCGGCTGCTGCAGGTAGGGCGAGGCGAACGTGTTGTCCACCACGAGCATCGCGCCCGCCTCGCGGGCGGCCTGGGCCAGGGCCCGGATGTCGGCGATGTTCAGCAGCGGGTTGGTCGGCGTCTCGGTCCAGATCATCCGCACCGGCCGGACCGCCAGCTGCTCGCGCACGGCCGCGAGGTCGGACATGGGCACCACGCTGTGGCTGAGCCCCCAGCCGGACAGCACCCGGGCGAACAGGCGGTAGGTCCCGCCGTAGGCGTCATCGGGGATGAGCACGTGATCACCGGGCGAGCACACCGTCCTGAGCAGGCCATCCTCCGCGGCCATCCCCGAGGCGAAGGCCAGCGCGGCCGAGCCCCCTTCGAGCGCGGCCAGGCACTGCTCGAGCGCGGTCCTGGTCGGGTTGGCGGAGCGGGAGTATTCGTAGCCGCCGCGCAGCCCGCCGACCCCGTCCTGCTTGAACGTGGAGGCCTGGTGGATCGGCGGCACGACGGCCCCGGTCAGCGGATCGGGCTCCTGGCCCGCGTGAATAGCCAATGTCTCGAACGCATCGTGGTTACTGCTCATGAGGGCACCGCCTTTCTGTTGCGTCAGCTGTTCGCGGCCAGGAAGGTCAGCACGTCCTGGCGGGTGAGCAGGCTGGCTGGCTTCCCGTTCACGTGCACCACGGCCGCGCCCGCCTTCTCCAGGGCCAGGACCGCGCGGGAGACCGGCTCGCCGGAGCCGATGGTCGGCAGGGGCGGCGACATGTGCCCGCCGACCGGATCCGACGGCCTGGCCCGCCCGGCCACCAGGGCGTCGAGCAGATCGCGCTCCACCACCGACCCGACCACCTCGGCGGCCATCACCGGCGGCTCCTCCTTCACCACCGGCAGCTGCGACACGTCGTACTCGCGCAGCAGGGCGATGGCCGCCCCGACGCTCTCCTCCGGGTGGACGTGCACCAGCTCGGGCAGGCCGCGTTCCCTTTTGGCCAGCACGTCGGCGACCAGCGGCTCGGAAGTCTGCGCGCGCAGGAAGCCGTAGTCGGCCATCCACTCGTCGTTGAAGATCTTGGACAGATAGCCGCGGCCGCCGTCCGGCAGCAGCACCACGATCACGGCACCGGACCCGGCCGCCGCCGCGACCCGCAGCGCGGCGGCCACCGCCAGGCCGGAAGAGCCGCCGGTCAGCAACGCCTCCTCGCGGGCCAGCCGCCGGGTCATGTTGAACGACTCGGCGTCGCTGACCGCGATGACCTCGTCGCACACCGACGGGTCGTAGGTGGCCGGCCAGATGTCCTCGCCCACGCCCTCGACCAGATAGGGCCGGCCGGACCCGCCGGAGTAGACCGAGCCTTCCGGATCAGCGCCGATCACCTTCACCGCGCCGTCCGACACCTCCTTCAGGTACCGCCCGGCGCCGGTGATCGTGCCGCCGGTGCCGATCCCGGCGACGAAGTGCGTCACCGTCCCGTCCGTCTGCGACCAGATCTCCGGGCCGGTGGTGGAGTAGTGCGAGGCAGGGTTCTCCGGGTTCGCGTACTGGTCGGGCTGCCAGCCGCCGGGCATCTCGGCCGCCATCCGGCGCGCGACGCTGTAATAGGAGTCCGGGTGGTCGGGCGCGACCGTGCCGGGACACACCACCACCTCGGCACCGTACGCGCGCAACACGCTGATCTTGTCCTGGGCCACCTTGTCCGGGCAGACGAAGACGCAGCGGTAGCCGCGCTCGGCGGCCACGATGGCGAGCCCCGCCCCCGTGTTGCCCGACGTGGGCTCCACGATCGTGCCGCCGGGCCGCAGCTCCCCGGACGCCTCCGCGGCCGCGACCATCCGCAACGCGATGCGGTCCTTGACCGACCCGCCCGGGTTGAAGTACTCCACCTTGGCGAGTACGGCCGACCCGGGGATTCCCCGGGTCACCGATCGCAGCCGGACCAGCGGAGTGTCGCCCACCAGCCCGCTCAGTGAGTCATATACCTGCATCGTCGTCCTTCGCGCTAGGCCCGCCGGGAGCATAGTCTGGAGAAACCCTACGTGGAGGAGGCAGGTGCCATGCCCGAAGCAGTGATCGTAGCCACCGCGCGGTCGCCGATTGGCCGAGCGTTCAAGGGCTCGCTCACCGGCATCCGCCCGGACGACCTGGCGGCGCAGATGGTAGCGGCGGCCCTGGCCAAGGTGCCGCAGCTGGATCCCGCGGACATCAGTGACCTGATGCTGGGCTGCGGCCTGCCAGGCGGCGAGCAGGGCTTCAACATGGCCCGGGTGGTCGCGGTGCTGGCCGGGTACGATCATCTGCCCGGCACGACGGTCAACCGGTACTGCTCGTCGTCGCTGCAGACCACCCGGATGGCGTTCCACGCCATCAAGGCCGGGGAGGGCGACGCGTTCATCTCCGCGGGAGTGGAGTGCGTGAGCAGCTTCGCCAAGGGGAGCAGCGATTCCCTGCCCGATACCCAGAATCCCCGGTTCGGCGAGGCTCGGCAGCGCACCGAGCGGTCCGGCACCGGCGAGGTTGAGGGGCCCGGGCCGTGGCACGATCCGCGGGCCGACGGGCAGCTGCCCGACGTCTACATCGCGATGGGCCAGACCGCGGAGAACGTCGCCGAGTTGCGCGGCATCACCCGTACGCAGCAGGACGAGTTCGCCGTGCGCTCGCAGAACCTGGCCGAGAAGGCCATCGCCAACGGCTTCTGGCAGCGGGAGATCATCCCGGTGACGAGGCCCGACGGGACCGTGGTCGCGGCGGACGACGGCCCCCGCCCGGGCACCACGATCGAGAAGATGGCCGCCCTGCAGCCGGTGTTCCGGCCGGACGGCACCGTGACCGCGGGTAACTGCTGCCCGCTCAACGACGGCGCGGCCGCGGTGGTGGTGATGAGCGACGTCAAGGCGGCCGAGCTGGGCATCACGCCGCTGGCGCGGATCGTGTCCTCCGGGGTGACCGCGCTGTCCCCCGAGATCATGGGGCTCGGCCCCGTGGAGGCGTCCCGTCAGGCGCTCGCCCGGGCCGGGATGGCCATCGCCGACATCGACCTGGTGGAGATGAATGAGGCGTTCGCGGCTCAGGTCATCCCCTCTTATACCGAACTCGGCCTGGACCTCGCCAAGCTCAACGTGAACGGCGGGGCCATCGCGGTCGGCCATCCGTTCGGGATGACCGGGGCGCGGATCGCCACCACCCTGCTGAACGGCCTGCAGTTCCACGACGCGGCCATGGGCCTGGAGACCATGTGCGTGGGCGGCGGCCAGGGCATGGCGATGATCTTCGAGCGGCTCAGCTGAACATCTGACTCTGTTAACTTTCCGGCCGTGTGGGGGTTGCCAGGTGGCCCAGGATGAGGCACTCTCAGCACAAGAGGAAGCTTCCTGGAGGTGCCAGTTGTCGCTGACCCACTCGCCGAACCTGCACAGTAGCCTGATCGCCCGCATCCCGGCCGTCACCGGCCGCAGCCTCGCTGAGTGGTTTCATCGCCTCGAATCTGGTCCCGCGTTCCTGCGCCGCGAAGAACGCGCGCACTGGCTAGCCGACGAAGCCGGCATCTCGTGCGGGTACGCCTACGCGATCGTGCACGAGTACGAGATGCGCAGGCGGCTGCGCCTCAACGGAGCCTGACCGGCCTTCGCCCGGGCAGTGCCACCACGGGGGACGAACCCTTTAAAACCCCGTGGCACTCCCCGCATTCCGGCCTCGGCGGTGCCCGGGGCCGTGGTTGGGCTGGGCGGACCCGTCGGTGTCCGGCGGTGTTCTGTTCCCGGTCTCCGTGGCGCCCGCCATTGTCGGCTGGTCCGGTAGCCTTCCGCCCGCCCCGGGATTCCTGCGTCGCGATCGCTCAGCCACGTTTGGCGAAGCCCGCCGACCCCGTGGGGGAAAGCGGAATGTCCTGATTTATCGGCATATAATTCGCCGGTATACAAATAGGCGAACGCCCGCAGCCTGCTCTTAGCTGATCTTTGCGCTGGCTGTTCCGCCTGGCACAGCGTTGATCAATTGAGGAATTGGGACACGATCCCAAACAGTACCCCCGGTCGGAGTCGAACCGACACTGGGGACCCTTTTAGGGGGCCGGCCTCTGCCCTTGGGCTACGGGGGCGGGCCCTATAATACCGCCCGTACAATTGCCTGACCGGGGAGTAACTGAGACCGTGACATTATTTTGCCGGGCTCCGGCTTCGTTTTCCGAAGGTAATGCAGAGCGTAACTAATTACATGATCGACATTAGCGCTAAGTAACCGGCCTTTGGGTTTCCAGACCCGCAGCCACGCGGGCGCGGGTAAATATGGCGTCGAGCATTGCCGGGGTGACCCGGCCGGTGAATGTATTCTGCTGGCTCGGGTGATAGCAGCCGATAACCAGCACGCCGTCCGGTGCCTGGGGACTGGTCAGCCGCACCTCGGCGCCATGACCGAACGCCGGGCGCGGCCGCGGCCGGGCAAAGCCCACGCTGGCCATGGCCGGCCATATCACCTGCCAGGCAAACCCGCCGAGGCACACGATGACCCGCAGGTCGGCCGCGACCAGGCGGAGCTCCGCGACCAGCCACGGCGCGCATGTGTCCCGCTCGCCGGGCTCGGGCTTGTTGTCTGGTGGCGCGCAGCGGACCGCCGCCGCCATCCGGGCGTCCACCAGTCGCTGGCCGTCCCCGGCCGCCACGCTGGTCGGCTGGACCGCGAAGCCGGACCGGTACAGCGACGCGAAGAGGAAGTCGCCGCTGCGGTCACCGGTGAAGATCCGGCCGGTCCGGTTCCCGCCGTGGGCCGCGGGCGCCAGGCCGACGATCATCAGGCGCGGCCGTTCCGCTCCCCAGCCGGGGACCGGGCGACCCCAGTAACGTTCACCGCGGAACGCCCGGCGCCGGGTCACGGCGACCTGCTCGCGCCAGGCGACCAGGCGCGGGCACGCCCGGCACACCGACTGCCGCGCGGTGAGCTCGCGGAGCGAGACGGCCCCGCCGGCCAGCTCGGTCACGGCCCGGGCGCTGTGCGCCACCGGCGTATCGGGCCCGGCCGGATCGTCCGGCCAGTCGCCCGGCGCGGTGTCTATGGCTCGCCCTCACGGGCCAGCGACCAGGCCATCCCGTCGAGGATGTCGTGCTCGCTCACCAGCACCTCGCTGAACCCGAAGCGCTCCATGATCCGGTCCAGTATGAGCGCGCCCCCGCCGATCACGTCCACGCGTCCCGGGTGCATGACGCCTATCGCGGCCCGGGCAGCCCGGGTCTGGGCCAGCAGGCTCCGGGTGACCTCATGGACATCGGCCGCTGGTACGCGGGCATGGTGGATACGGGCCGGGTCGTACGCGGGCAGGCCCATCGCGATGCCAGCCACCGTGGTGACCGAGCCCGCGAGCCCGACCAGCGTCCGGGCCTGCCGGACGGGAACGGCGCCGGTCACCGCGTCCAGGGCCGCGTCGATATCGGCGGTGGCGCAAGCCACCTCACCGCGGGACGGCGGGTCGCCGTGCAGGTGCCGCTCGGTCATCCTGACGCAGCCGATGTCGACCGAGGTGGCCCAGGGGGCCAAGGGGGGTTTGAGGGGGCCCCAGGGGGGTTTGGGGGGGCGGGCAGCCCCCCCAAGATCAGGGGGGGTCTGGGGGGGATCGTCCCCCCGAGGAAACACCGCCTCCCCGGTCACGAACTCGGTCGAACCGCCGCCGATATCGACGACGAGGAACGGACCGCCGTGCGTGCCGGCCAGCTCGGCGGTCGCCCCGGTGAACGACAGCAGGGCCTCCTCGGATCCGGTCAGTACCTCCGGCGCGATCTCGAGTATCTCCTTGACCTGGCGGGTGAACTCGGCCGTGTTGCTCGCGTCCCTGGTGGCGCTGGTGGCTACCATGCGCACCGATCGAGCCGACGTGGCCGCGATGACGTCCGCGTAGTCGCGCAGCACGGCGGCGGTCCGGGCGAGCGCTTCCGGCGCCAGCCGGCCCGTCCGGTCCACCCCCTGCCCCAGCCGGACGATCTCCATCCGGCGAACCACGTCGGTCAGCTCGCCGCGGGCGGGATCGACGTCCGCGACCAGCAGCCGCAGCGAATTCGTTCCGCAGTCCACGGCGGCGACCCGGCAGGTCATGAGCACGGCCCGGGCACGCACGGTCCCGGCTGCCACCAGTCGCCGACGGCGTCGAGCGCTTCGCGGCCGAAGGGATTCACACCGCCCACCGCGAGCTCGTGGGCGACCAGCGCATGCAGGCACTTTACCCGTTCCGGCATCCCGCCTGCCGACTGGGTGCCGGGCGGCAGCGGCTCGATGCCCGCCGATCGCGCCGCGGCCTCCCGCCGGGCCAGGTAGTCACGGTGCGCGGACTCATAGCGGCGGCGCAGGTCCTCGCCGGCGAGCCTGGCGGTCATCTCCCGCATGACCCCCGAGGCCTCCAGCTTGCTCACCGCCGCGTTGGCCCGCGGGCAGGTCAGGTAGTACAGGGTGGGAAACGGGCTGCCGTCGGCCAGCCTCGGCGCCGTCTCCGCGACGTCAGGCAGACCGCACGGGCAGCGATGAGCGACACCGAGCAGCCCGCGCGGCGGGCGGCCGAGCTGAGCGGCGATGACCGCCGCGTCCCAGGCCGTGATCACTGTGTCTCCCGCTCGCTCACCGTGCTGGGCTCCCGTCGGCCTGCTCCACCGATCGCCACAGCTTCGCGTACCACGGCTCGGGTCCTGACTGCTGCGGCCGGGTACCGTTGAGCAGCGGCTGGCCGCCTTCGACGACGTAGCACTGGGTCCCGGGGAAGCACATGTCGAGCTCCTGCCGGGCCAGCTGCTCGATGTAGGACCGGTCCGCCAGCTTGGCCTGCTCGGCCTGCAGGTTCTTCACCTGTGTCAGCATCGTCTGCTGCTGCGCCACGAGCTGATCGATCTGCTGGCGCTGGGCCAGGTATTCGCGGACCGGATACGCCAGGCTCAGTGCGATCGCGCAGATCACCACCGCCAGCACCGCGGCCCGGCCGGTCAGCCGGGTGGACCGGGGGGAAACGGGGGGTGAGGACATCAGGCCTTGCTGCCCGTGCTAGCCCTCGCTGGCCAGCGCCGCGAAGCGAGGATAGGCACTTGCTCCCGCGTAGCTCGCGGCGTCTCCGAGCAGTTCCTCGATGCGCAGCAGCTGGTTGTACTTCGCCACTCGCTCGCCGCGGGCGGGCGCGCCGGTCTTGAGCTGGCCGCAGTTGGTCGCCACGGCCAGGTCCGAGATCGTGGTGTCGTCGGTCTCGCCGGAGCGGTGGCTGATCACGCAGCTGAATCCGGCGCGGTGCGCGAGGCTCACCGCGTCTAGCGTCTCGGTGACCGAGCCGATCTGGTTCAGCTTGACCAGCAGGGAGTTCGCCGTCTGCTCGGAGATGCCGCGGCGGATCCGCTCCGGGTTGGTGACGAAAATGTCATCGCCCACCACCTGGACGCGGTCGCCGACGCTGGCCGTCAGCAACTGCCAGCCCGGCCAGTCCTCCTCGGCCAGCGGGTCCTCGAGCGAGACGAGCGGGTAGGCGTCCAGCCACTCGGCGTAGATGGCGGTCATCTCGGCCGAGGTCTGCGGCTGGCCCTCGAAGTTGTAGGCGCCGTCGGAGTAGAACTCCGATGCCGCCGCGTCGATCGCCAGCGCGACGTCCTGGCCGGGAGTGAATCCGGCCTTGCCGATCGCCTCGACGATGAGGTCGAGCGCCGCCCGGTTGTGCTCCAGATTGGGAGCGAAGCCGCCCTCGTCGCCGATGCCGGTCGACAGGCCGCGCTGTTTGATCACGGACTTCAGCGCGTGGTAGACCTCGGCGCCCCAGCGCAGCGCCTCGGCGAAGGTCGCGGCGCCGATCGGGGTGATCATGAACTCCTGGATGTCCACGTTGTTGTCGGCGTGCGCGCCGCCGTTCAGGATGTTCATCTGCGGAACGGGCAGCACGTGCGCGTTCGGGCCGCCCAGGTAACGGAATAGCGGCAGGCCGCTGGAGTCGGCGGCCGCCCGGGCCACGGCCATGCTGACGCCGACGATGGCGTTCGCGCCCAGCCGTGACTTGTCCGGCGTCCGGTCCAGGTCGATGAGGGCCTGGTCGATCAGCCGCTGGTCGTCGGCCTCGTGCCCGAGCAGCTCGGGCTGGATCTCGTCGATGACGTTCTGGACGGCCCGGGTCACCCCCTTGCCGCCGTACTCAGAGCCGCCGTCCCTGAGCTCGACGGCCTCGAAGGCGCCGGTCGAGGCGCCGCTCGGTACCCCGGCCCGCCCGACCGTCCCGTCGTCCAGCGCCACCTCGACCTCGAGGGTCGGGTTGCCCCGGGAGTCCAGGATCTGCCGGGCATGGATCGCATCAATGGAGGCCACCGTCGGCTCCTTGCCTGTGTTCGTGTCGCGTTCCTGGTACGGGCGGACCCCAAGGGTCTCCCCCAACGGAGCCTAGTAGAGGGACCACGCGACGGCATAAGGACCACGCCGTCCGGCGGGAACTCTGCGCCTGTTGCTCTCGTTACCACGAGCGATACCATTGCCCTGGCCGTTGGGAGGGAGGCCTGGTGATTCCAACCCTATTCCGCGTGCCCCTGGTGCCATGTTGCCCCAGCCAATAGTGATCCCCACGGACCACCGCCCGCCCGCGGGCCGCGGCCCGCGGGCTAACTAGAACCCAGGCGGAATTGGTCCCATGACGCCGAAGTACCTTAAAAGCTCGTCACGCAGGGAACGCGTCGCGGCTCAGTACAGCAGTGCGCAGTCGGCCGACGAATATGCGGGCGCCTACCAGAATTCACGAGCGGTGGGACGCTTCCTGCGGACCCGTCTCCGGCTCGTACAAGACGTCCTCGCGAGGTGTCCCGGGGGGGATCTGCTCGATGCGGGATGCGGCCCAGGGGTCATGGCTCAGGCTCTGCTGAAGTCCCGGCCCTACGATTTCCGCATCAGCGTACTGGACCAGTCCCGGGCCATGGTCGAATACTGCGCGGCGAGCGCGCGCTCCCTCGGCAAGGTATATCCGGCGGTGGGCCAGCTCGAGGCGCTGCCTTACGCCGACGCAACTTTCGATGTCACGCTGGCCATGGGCGTACTGGAGTACACCAACGCCAGCACGGCGGTCAGTGAGATATCCCGTGTCACCCGGCCGGGCGGTCTGGCGGTGACAACCATGCTCAACCCGCTGAGCCCCTACCGGATCACCGAGTGGATCATCTACCGCCCCGCGCTCCGAGCGCTCGGAACGGTCGAGATACTCCTTCATGTTCCCATCGAGCGGCGGCACAGGACGGGCACTACCGGGATCCACGGGCTTACGCCAGGTAAACTCCGGCGACTGATGAGGCAAGCCAATCTCGAACCGGTCGAGCTTGTTTACTATGACCTCACGTTGCCCGTCCCGCCCTTCGGCCGTCGTCCGCCGGCCGCAGGCCGGGCCGGACGACCGGACCACGAGCGCGAGGCCAGGACCAGATGGAGCCGCTGGCTGGCCACGGGTTACCTCGTGGCCGCGAGACGGTCCTGACGAGGAAACCTGTCGTGCGCGTCAGTGCTGACCGGTGAAATCCGCTGGCCCGCGGCGGGTGCAGCCTAGCTGTCCGCCCACCCGTTCTGGCCCGTCGGCGCGAGCTGACCCGGTGCATGAGTCATTCCGAGCGTTTCATCGGACTTGTCCGCGCCCACGAGCACCGCCGAGACGAGCTGCGCTCCGCTTCGCCGTATCAGCTCGCCGACAGAATGGATCCTGGTCGCCGACGACTGACCGGCGGTCACCGCGACCACGGCATCGCTCGCCCAGGTCGCAAGGTACTCTGCGCCCATCGAGTGGTCCAAGGTCACCAACGTGAACATCAGGTCAGCCGAATGGTAGGCAGCCAGCAGATCCTCGCCGGCCGCCGGCAGGGCGCGTGCCGGGGAGCGGTCGAGAGGACCGACGGGGACCACGGCGTAGGGGCCTGGTACCGCGACGACCAGGCTCTCGCCGTCCACGACCGCCGTCTGGATCCCGGCGGCGCCGGTACCCAGGAGATGTGCCGCGCGGGCACCGTCGGACAAATCTGCCAGCACGACCCGCTTGCCCTCCTGCGCACAGGAAACGGCCAGCGAGATGAGGGTGACCGCCGCGACGTCCTCGTTGTCCACCGCGATCAGGGCGAGACTGGAAACACCCCGTCCGTATACGACGGTGCGCAGGTACGAGACGATACGCCGCACCTCGTCGTCGTGAACGACGGCGAGCCTGTGCCGGCGCGGAAGCCAGCGCCTGACCCGTACGGTCCCGACGCTGAGCCTGACCGGGGCGGCCAGGGCCTGCGTGATATCGCTGCGCCAGCGTAGCCGGTCGGACGCGAGCGCCTGTATGACGACGATGATCAGACCGATCAGGAAGCCCACGACCAGGCCTGCAGCGACATAGATCAGTGCTACCTTCAGCCGGGAGTGCGCGGTGGGTACGGCGACATTGAGCACGGAGGTACCCCGCACCATCGATTCTGTGTTTGACTCCGTGGTCGCTTGATTGGTGCTGATGGTCTGCTCGAGCTGAGTCAGTTCGGCTTGCTGCTGGGCTCGCTGGTTCTTCAGCTCGCTGAGCTTGGCCTCCTCGGCCGCGGACGCGGGCAGCACCTGTGTCTGGCTGATCTGCGTGCCGATCGCCGCGATATCCTGCTCAGCCTGGCCGATCTTCTGCTGAAGCGCGGCCAGCACGGCCTGCTCCTGAGCTTGCAGCATGTCCTTCCGGTACTGGAGGTACGCCGCCGACAGGGCGTTGGCCGCGTTGGCCGCCTCGGTGCCCGTTGGCGCCTTGACCGTGATGATGATCACGCTGTCGGTGGTGCTCGTGACCGAGTACGCCTTGAGGAAACCGCTCAGATCGCTGGCTGCCTGGCTTGGACTCAGCCCCAGCTTGCTCAGCGCGAGCTCAGCGACCGGGCGGCTCTGCGCCAAGGCGACCTCGGTCAATATCGCGCTCGTGGGAATGTCCGCCGGGTTGGTGCTCACCAGGATCGACGTCGAGGCCTCGCTGCGGGCGGGAGGAAATGCCTTGAAGGAGGCGGCCCCCACCAGCGCGCCGATCAGGGCGGCAGCACACCACACCCAGGCCAGGCGGCGCAGCGCAGCGACTATGTAGGGCAGGCGAGTGAAGCGCTGGCTCGCGCCGCCGGGAACCTGCGGCCGTTCCTGCTCATCCGCGTCCGCCAAGTCGTCGAGGTCCCATTGGCAACTTGTCAGGTCGTCGTTGACATCCAGCGGCAGGAATGCCGACTTGTACCGGCCGTGCGCCGGCCGTTCGAAGATCACCGTGTCGTCTCCGTTGCCCTGGGCGGTCCGGCGGCCGTCACCAGCTCCGCCTCCGCTGACGTGAGCCGGCTGATCAGCGGCGCCAGCGTCCAGTGAGAACGCGAGCGTGCGATCGGGGTCCTGTGATTCATGCGCGTCCATGACGGCCAGCGCGCCGCTCGGCGGCCGGCCGAGGCTGCCGTTACCGTTGACCGCGGCCGACGCGAGGCCCGCCTGTCCCGATCGCGCCGGCACCGGCGCGGCGTACGCCGGCCGCAGCGTGGCCGCGGGCTGCACGTCCCGCGAGGGGCGGATGGCCAAGGACGTGGGGATACGATGCTCCCGCATCGCCACGCGCAGCTGCCGCCACCACAGCAGCGCCCCGATCCAGGTGGCCAGCGCGACACCGCGAGTGGTCCCGAGGGCTCCCCCCTGCAGCGCGCCCAGCAGACCGCAGCCCAGGTAGAGGAGCGACGCGAAGACCATCGCGCGCAGGCTCCGGCGCGCGGCGCCCAGAGCATGGAGCCCCGCGGTGGCACCGACCGTGAGGCACGCGCCCATGACCCCGATCGTGACCGGGAGCACCAGGTGGGCGGTCGGCTCCCAGAGTTTGCCGAGCAGCAAGTTCCCGAGTCCCCTGGGCAGCGCGAACACCAGGGCGCCTCCCCAGGCCAGCGCCAGGACAGACAGTCCACCGCCGACCAGCAGGCAGTACAGCAGAAGGTATCGCGGTGAACGACGAACAATCCGGGCCGCCTCGGGCACGGTGACCGCCGATATTCCCATGAAGACGACCAGGAACGGTCCCATCAGCAGCCCGGCGGCCTGCACATAGCCAACGGCGGCCAGACCCGCGATGATCCCGATGCCGTAGGTGCGCAGCTGGCTGGCGCCGGCGTTGGAGGTGTTCTCCGCCAGGTAGCGAGGCCCGAGGTCACGGTGCTTCGACAGCCAGGTCACGGCGCCCGAGGGGCTGGGGACGACCCGCGCCTGGAACGGCCCGGCCAGAGCGGCGACAGCCGCCGCCAGGCCCCACGCGAGAATGAAGAAGAACACGTCGTCGTGATGGGTGACCCGCAGGATCAGCAGCGCTGGCAGCAGCGACACCGTCCAGATGGTGTCGTTGAGAAAGGCCTGCTGGCCACGCCCGGCCGCGAAGAACGAATACCGCCAGCTGTCCTGCAGCATCAGCAGGGGCAGGGTTATCCCGAGCGCCAGGAAGGCCAGCCTGGTCGTGCCGCCGAGCGCTTCGGCCGCCACGAGCGCCAGGGCGCCCGCCAATAGGCCGGTAATCAGGGCGGTCCCGGTGGAGTTGGCCACCGCCCGTCGCCACGTACCCGCGTCCGTGTGGCTGTACCTGACCAGCATGGGGTCGGTGGCCAGGCCACGCGAGGCGTTGAGCGCGAAGGAATAGGTCACGTAGGCCAGGCTGAACGCGCCGAACTTGCTCGCACCGAGCTCCCGGGCGATGTAAAAGCTCACGAAGGCATTGCTCAGGCTGGACATGCCCTGATCGGCCAGGCCCCAGCTGAAGCGGCCGGCCACCTTGGTCACGATCGAGGCCAGGCCCCGGCCGCCGTTAGCCACGGGCAGCGGGACGGGCACCCGGCGCGGGATGCCCGTTGTTCTGGCCCAACATCTCATTGAGCTTACCCGCGGCAAGCAGGTCCCCCGCGACGAGGACTCTCATCGGTACCACGCTCCAGGTCCGGCATATCAGTTCACGGCACGGCGACAGCCAACCCGTAACCATAAGACCCGCAACGATCCCGTTCTGATACTTCGCGGGCCAATCCTGTCCATTACCGCACCACCACCGGGGGCTCTGGAGGGCCGCCGTATCACGATAGCCCGCCGGATGCTCTAGTAGGGGTGCAGCGTCGCGTCCTGATCATCGTCCAGAACCTTCCGGTGCCCTTCGACCGACGGGTGTGGCTTGAATGCCAGGCCCTGACCTCGGCGGGCTACCAGGTGGCAGTGGTATGCCCCAAGGGCGGCGGGGACCCGGCGTACGAGGTCGTGGACACGGTGGCGTTGTACAAATACCGGCCGTACGCACCCGGCGGCAGCAAGCTCAGCTTCGTCACCGAGTACGCCTACTCGTTCCTCGCCACGGCCCGGCTGGCGCTGAAGGCACGGCGCTCGGGACGCTTCGCGGTGATGCAGGCCTGCAATCCGCCCGACATCTTCTGGCCGATCGCGATGCTGCTGCGCGTCCTGGACGGTACCCGGTTCGTTTTCGATCATCACGATCTGTGCCCGGAACTGTTCGAGTCCCGCTTCCCCGACGGGCCGAAGCTGCCCTACCGGGCCCTGCGTTTCCTGGAGCGCAGAACGCACCGGACGGCGGATCACGTCATTTCCACGAACGGCTCCTACCGCGACATCGCGATCAGGCGAAGCGGCAAGGCCCCGGCCGACGTCACGATCGTCCGCACCGGTCCCGACCCGCAGCGCCTGCGGCGCGGCCCCGCCGACGCCGCGCTGCGCCGCGGGCACAGGTTCCTGGCCGCGTACATCGGCGTGATGGGGCCACAGGACGGCGTCGACATCGTGGTGCGGGCCGCCGACATCGTGGTCCGCGAACTCGGCCGCGACGACATCGCCTTCACGCTGATCGGCTCCGGAGACTGCTTCAAGGAACTGGTGGCGCTGCGCGATGAGCTGGGCCTGGCCGGGCACGTGGAGTTCACCGGCCGGGCGCCGGACGAACTCGTCATGCGCATCCTGTCCACCGCCGACGTCGGCCTCTCCCCCGACCCCAAGAACCCCCTCAACGACCTGTCGACCATGAACAAATCGATGGAATACATGGCGTTCGAGTTGCCCGTGGTCGCCTTCGACCTGCGCGAGACCCGTGTTTCATGCGGCGACGCCGCGGTGTACGTCAAGCCGAACGACGTACGCGACTACGCTGAGGCCATCGTCCAGCTCATGGACGACGAGCCGAAGCGGGCTCTCCTGGGCAAGGTGGGCCGGACCCGGGTGGAGCAGGAACTGGCCTGGTCCCACCAGGAGCGCGCCTACCTGGACGTGTACCAGCTCATGACGGCGGAGGCCGAGGCGCTCGAGCGGAGCAGGGGCTGAGATGTGCGGGATTGCCGGCTGCTACCAGCAGCCCGATGGCCACAAGCTGACCGATCTCATGACCGACCGGATCGCCCACCGCGGGCCGGATTCGGCCGGCATCTGGAGTCACGAGGACGACCGGGTGACGGCGCAGCTCGGCTTCCGCCGCCTGTCGATCATCGACCTCAGCACCGCGGCGGACCAGCCGATGCGCCAGGACGGCCTGACGATCGTCTACAACGGCGAGCTGTACAACTACCGGGCGCTGCGAGCCGAGCTGGCGGCCGGCGGTGTCCGGTTCAGGACGCACGGTGATACCGAGGTGGTGCTGGAGGCCTGGCGGCGCTGGGGCGCCGATGCCCTGCCCCGGTTCCGCGGCATGTTCGCGTTCGCGGTGTTCGACGAGCGCAGCGGCGACCTGGCCCTGGCCCGTGACCCGTTCGGCATCAAGCCGCTGTACTACCTGCCCCGAGGCGGCGGTGCCGTCTTCACGTCGGAACTGAAGGCGCTGGTGACGGCGATCGGCCCGGAGTTGCGGATCGAGCCCGGCGCCCTGGTCGCCTCGATGCTGTACTACTGGCTGCCGGAGCAGCGCTGCGCCATCCAGGACGTGCGCAAGCTGCCCGGGGGTTCGTGGGCGCTGCTGCGCCCGGACGGCACGCTGACGGTGCAGCGGTACTGGCGCACCGCGGACGTGGCGGCCGAAGCCGCGGCCGGGCCGCCCGCTGACCTGGGCCCGGTGATCCAGGAGTCGGTCGCCGCCCACCTGGTGTCCGACGTGCCGGTGTCGAGCTTTCTGTCCGGCGGCCTGGATTCAAGCATCGTGACCGTGCTGGCCCACCAGGGCGCCGCGGAGATAGATGCCTACACGATCGCCTTCCGGCCCGAGGACCAGCGGCTCGAGGCGATGCCGGACGACGCCGTCTACGCGCGGAAGGTCGCGGCGCGGTACGGCATCGGCCTGCACGAGATCGAGATCTCGCCCGATATCGTCAACCTCCTGCCCCGCATGGTCGACGTGCTCGACGAGCCGATCGGTGACCCGGCCGCGATCAACACGCTGCTCATGTGCGAGGCCGCGCGTGAACGCGGGGTCAAGGTGATCCTGTCCGGCATGGGGGCCGATGAACTGTTCGGCGGCTACCGCAAGCAAATTGCGTGTGTCATGGCCGGCCAGTACAGCAGGCTGCCGCGTGCACCCCGCGCCGGGGTACGGTTCGCGGTGGAGCGGTTCCCGGTCAGCGTGAGGGGCCGGGGCCTGCGCTACGCCCGGTTTGCCAAGCGCTTCCTGACCTTCGCCGAACTGCCCGAGGAGCCGCGGTTCCGCCGCAGCTACACGCTGTACGACCCGGATGATCTGGGCGCTCTGCTCAGCCCGGACCTGTCCGGCCACGTCGAGTCGGTCATCGCGGAGCACAGCGACATCTACCACGACAACTCGCTGACCGACGAGGTCAACCGCATGTGCCTGGCTGACACGCGGCTGTTCCTGCCTGGGCTCAACCTGGCCTACACGGACCGGGCGAGCATGGCGGCGTCGGTGGAGGTGCGCGTCCCGTTCGTCGATCCTGTGGTCGCGCGGGCGGCGTTCTCCATCCCGGGCAGCGATAAGATCCGGCGCCGGCAGGGCAAGCTGGCGCTCAAGCGCGCGGCCGAGAGCTGGCTGCCGCGCGAGATCGTGTACCGGCCGAAGGCCTCCTTCAGCGCCCCGCTGCGCGCGTGGGTGCGTAACGACCTGCAGGAGGTCATCAACGACGTGCTGGTCGGGGGCGAGCTGGTGGGGACGGGAATGATCCGCTCCGGCGCGCTGCGGCGCCTGATTCAGGACGAGCGAGCCGGCCGAGAGGATAACGCCAAGCAGATATGGCAGCTGCTCAGCCTGGAACTCTGGTATCGCAATGTACGGTCACAAGGCGTGGCGGCATGACTGACGGGACATCATGAAGCAGATAGCCCAGAACTACAAGTCCGGGGAGCTGACCGTCCTGGACGCACCGGTCCCCGCGTGCCGGCCCGGCGGCGTCCTGGTCCAGTCGCTGTTCTCGCTCATCTCCACCGGCACCGAGATGATGAAGGTCCACGAGGCCAACCTGTCCATGGTCGGCAAGGCGCGGGCCCGGCCGGACCAGGTGCGCAAGGTGCTGGACACGGTGGCACAGCAGGGCGCGATGGCCACCTACAAGAAGGTGATGAACAAGCTGGACTCCTACACCCCGCTGGGCTACTCGCTGTGCGGCGTGGTCGTCGAGGTCGGCGCGGGGGCCGAGGAGTTCAAGACCGGCCAGCTGGTCGCGGCGGCCGGCAACGAGTTCGCGTTGCACGCCGAGTACAACTGGATCCCGGTCAACTTGTGCGCCGCGGTGCCGGCGGGCGTGGCCCCCGAGCACGCCGCGTTCTCCACCGTGGGCGCCATCGCTATGCAGGGCGTGCGCCGTGCTGAGCCGCAGCTCGGCGAGACCTCCCTGGTCATCGGCCTCGGCCTGATCGGCCAGCTGGTGGTCCGGCTGCTGGTCGCGGCAGGCGTCCGGGTCGTCGGGCTGGACGTGATCGAGGCTCGCTGCCGGCTGGCCGAGCAGGCGGGCGCGGTGGCGTGCGGGGCCCCGGACGAGGAGGGCCTGGCCGCCGTGGCGGCCTCGCTGGACCAGCTGACCAGTGGCCGCGGTGCCGACCATGTGTTCCTGGCCGCGGGCGGCTCCTCCAACGCGCCGGTCGAGACCGCGGCCAAGCTGGCCCGGGACCGGGCCCGGGTGGTCGACATCGGCAAGACCAAGCTCGACCTGCCCTGGAACGCCTACTACGACAAGGAACTCGACGTCCGGTTCTCCCGGTCCTACGGCCCCGGCCGGTACGACGACCGGTACGAGCTGGAGGGCATCGACTACCCGGCCGGCTACGTCCGCTGGACCGAACGCCGCAACCTGGAGTGCTTCCTGGACCTGCTGGCCGGCAAGGACCTCGAGGTCGGGACGCTGGTCTCCGGCACGTTCCCGATGCAGGACGCGGTCTCGGTCTACGCCGACCTGTCCTCCGGCGCGCTGAAGGCGGTCGGGGTCCTGCTCGCCTATCCGGCGCCGGATCCGGAGACCGTGCTCCGGCCCGCCGCCAGCCTGGTCCGCCCCGTGTCGGCAGGCACCGCCCCGGCCGGGGTCGCCAAGGGGCCCGGCTCCAAGCGCCTGGCCATCGGCTTCATCGGCGCGGGCAACTACGCCTCCTCGATGCTGCTTCCGCACCTGGTCCAGCTGCCGAATGCCGAGCTCGTCCACGTTACGACGACCAAGTCCTTGTCCGCGGTGAACGCCCAGCGGCGTTTCGGCTTCACCACCGCTTCGACCAGTGCGTCGGCGGTGCTGGAGGACGAATCGCTGGACGCGGTCTTCGTGGTGACCCGGCACGCCACCCACGCGGACCTGGTCTGCCGGGCGCTGGAGACCGGCACGGCGGTGTTCGTGGAGAAGCCGCTCGCGCTGACCGCCGAGGAGCTGGACCGGATCACCGAGGTGATCGCCAAGACCGGCAACGACCGGCTGATGGTGGGCTTCAACCGGCGGTTCGCCCCGATGCTGGCCAAGATGAAGGCCTCCTTCGGCCCGGCCAGCTCCGGCTCGGTCACCCGCTACCTGGTCAACGCGGGCCCGCTCGGCGCGGACAGCTGGTACCGCAACGACGGCGAGGGGTCCCGGTTCACCGGCGAGGGCGGTCACTTCCTGGACACGCTCAGCTGGTGGGCGGACAGCCTGCCCGAGGAGGTCTACGCGGCCGGCGGCGGCCCGGACTCCGACGACGTCCAGGTCACGGTGCGGTTCGCCAACGGCGCCAGCGGCGTGATCAGCTACCTCACCGGCGGCAACGTGCGCTTCCCCAAGGAGACCCTGGACGCCACCGGCGGCGGCCGCAGCGCGCGGCTGGACAACTTCCGCAAGGCCACGGTCTGGTCCGGGCGCGGCCACGAGACGATCCGGGCGCGGAACGGCCAGGACAAGGGGCAGCGGGCCGAGCTGGCCCGGTTCGTCGACGCCTGCGCGGCCGGCGCGGCGATGCCGATCCCGCTCGAGTCCCTGCTCGCCGTGACCAGGGCCACCATCGCCGTGCGCGAGAGCCTGAGCTGCGGCCGCCCGGAGCGGGTGTGAGCACGGACCAGACGTCACGGCTCGGCTGGTACGCCCGCAGGCTGGCCCGGATGTCACCCGCGGAGGTGCCGTGGCGGGCCCGCGACCAGGTAATCCGGCTGGCCTGGGCGCGACGGCAGGTCCGGCCAGGCCAGCTCGCCGCGGTCGCGCCGCGGCCGGCCGGCGAGCACCGTTTCACCGCGAGCCTGCCCTCCGGCACCGCCGCGCTGGTGCCCGAGGCAGCCAGGACGGCGGTCCTCGCCAGTGCAGGCCGGCTGTTGCGCGGCGAATGGGAGGTGCTGGGCGTGTTGCGGACCGACCTGGTCCGGCCCGACTGGTTCCTCGATCCGGTGACGGGCCGCCGGTCGGCCCCGGATCAGTACGCCTTCCGCGTCGATCACCGTTCCGAGGAGTACGTCGGCAACGTCAAGCAGGTCTGGGAGATCTCGCGCTTGCAGCATGTCACGCTGCTGGCCACGGCCTGGTTCCTGAGTCATGAGCAGGCCTACGCCGAGCGCGTCGCCGACCAGCTCCGGTCGTGGTGGCGGGAGAACCCTTTCCTGTCCGGCGTTCACTGGACGAGCGGCATCGAGCTGGGCGTCCGCCTGATCAGCCTGGTCTGGATCCGCCGGCTCCTGGACGACTGGCCGGGCGTCCGCGACCTGTTCGAGCGGGATGCGCTCGCGGTGCAGCAGATCCGCTGGCATCAGCAGTACCTGGCCGTGTTCCGCAGCAGGGGCTCCTCGGCCAACAATCACGTGATCGCCGAGGCCGCCGGGCAGCTCGTGGCCAGCTGCGCCTTCCCGTGGTTTCCGGAGAGCGACCGCTGGCGGCGGAACTCGGCGCGCTTGCTCGAGCGCGAGCTGATCCGTAATACCTTCGCGTCCGGCATCGGCCGTGAACTCGCCTCGGACTACCAGTGCTTCGTCGCCGAACTGGGGCTTCTCGCGGCCGTGGAAGCCGGCGCGGCCGGTTACCCGCTCAGCGCCGCCACGTGGCAGCGGCTGTGCGCGATGGTGGATAGCGCGGCGGCCCAGGTCGACGAACGGCTACGGCCGCCGCGGCAGGGCGACTCCGACGAGGGCCGTGCGCTCCTGCTCGACGCTCCGGTGGCCAACCGCTGGCCTTCACTGCTGGCGCTCGGAGAGGTGCTCTTCGGCAGGCTCGAATGGTGGCCGCGGGTGGCGCCGGACGCGGGCAGCTCGATAATCGGCGCGCTGGCACGCTCACGGCACCACATCAAGCACCGGCCCGCTGACCGGCCGTCCCGGTTCGCCGACGCCGGGATGACCTTGCTGCGTACCTCCGACGCGGGCGTCCCCGAGATCTGGTGCCGATGCGACGGCGGCCCGCACGGATACCTCAGCATCGCCGCCCACGCCCACGCCGACGCCCTGTCGGTTGAGGTCCGCTACGGTGGCGTGGACGTCCTGGCCGATCCGGGCACTTACTGCTACCACGGCGAGCCCGCGTGGCGGTCTTATTTCCGGTCAACGATCGCGCACAATACGGCTGAGCTCGGCGGCCAGAGCCAGTCCAGCGAGGGCGGCCCCTTCCTGTGGCTGCGTCAGGCGCACGCCCGGGAGATCGATGTCACCGACGACGGCGCGGTAGCGGAGTGGACTGCGGAGCACGACGGCTACTCCTCGCTCGACCCGCCCGCCCGGCATCGCCGATCGGTCCGCCTGGATCGGGCTGCTCGCACGATCGGCATAGTCGACGAGATCGACGGCGGCAGCTACGACATCCGCCTGGCCTTCCACCTCGGACCCGACATTCAAGCCGAGCTGAACGGATCGTGCGCGCTCCTGTCCTGGCCCAGCACATCAGTGCCTGCCGGAGCGGCGCGGCTCGAGCTGCCCGCACAGCTGGACTGGAGCCTGCTCAAGGGCGAGACCGAGCCAATCCGGGGCTGGTACGCCTACGGCCTGGGCCGGCGTACCCCGGCATTCACCCTCGTCGGTCGTGGCCGCTCGGCACCGCTAGTTCCGCTCAGCACGTGCCTGGCGTTCCACGACCAGGGACACACGTCGATCCCGGCCGTTGACGTACCCGCCGTATCATTGGCTGCGCTCAGCGTCCAGGGGGACAAGCGTCAATGACCCAAGCAGAAGCTCTTGACCTGCTGAGATCCCTGCAGATTGGCGCGGAGGCGCCAGTACGCTATCGCGTCCGCAGATCTCAAGCCCGGAAGCGAGGACCCTCATGACCGTCTTCATATCGGCCAGTTCATGCCGAACAGGGAAGGATACGGTGGCCTGACCATGCATTTCACTCCGACTGACATTGATGGGGCGGTGCTGGTTGACCTGGCCCCGCACCGGGACGAGCGTGGTTTCTTTGCCCGCAGTTTCTGCGTCGACGAGTTCGCCGACGCGGGGCTCAACACCGACGTGGTGCAATGCAACGTGTCGTGGAGCCCGAAACGAGGCACCATCCGCGGGATGCACTGGCAGTGCGCGCCCGCGCTCGAGCCGAAACTGGTCCGCTGTACCAGAGGCGCGGTGCTCGATCAGATCGTCGACCTGCGCCCGGACTCACCGACTTTCCTGAAGCACGTGGAAGTCGAGCTGAGCTGGGAGAACCGGCGGGCCATCCAGGTTCCGCCGCTGTTCGCGCACGGTTTCCAGACCCTGACCGACGATGTCGAGGTGCTCTACTTCGTCGGCCACCGCTACGCTCCGGAGCAGGCGCGCGGCCTGCGTTACAACGATCCGGCCCTCGGCCTCAGCTGGCCGCTTCCCGTCTCTGTTATCTCACCTCAGGACGCGTCCTGGCCACTCCTGGAGGAGCAGCAACTATGATCATCATCGACCGTGTGCTTCAGCAGCGTGAGCGCGACGGAAACCCGATCAACGTCGGGATGATCGGCGCGGGCTTCATGGGCCGGGGCCTGGCCAATACCATCATCAACGCGACGCCGGGCATGCGCCTGGCGGCCGTGGCCAACCGCCATCTCGCGAACGCGCGTCGCGCCTATGAAGAACTGGGCATTACCGAACTGGCCGAGGTCGACGATGCCCAAGGGGTCGAGCGCGCGATTTCCCAGGGCATCCCGGCTGTCACTGAGAACCCGTACGCCCTGACGCAAGCCGGCGGAATAGACGCGCTCTGCGAGGTGACCGGGAACGTCGAGTACGGTGCCCGGGTCACCATGTCCGCGATCGAGAACGGCAAGCACATGATCCTCATGAATGCCGAGCTCGACGGGACCCTGGGACCGCTGCTGCGGACTAAGGCGGAGAAGGCCGGAGTCGTGGTGAGCGGCTGCGACGGGGACCAGCCCGGAGTCCAGGTCAACCTCTGGCGTTTCGTCCGGCAGCTGGGCTGTACCCCCCTGCTGCTCGGGAACATCAAGGGCCTGCAGGACGAACACCGGAATCCGACCACGCAGGAGGGCTTCGCCAGGCGCTGGGGGCAGAACACATACATGGTCACGAGCTTCGCCGACGGGACGAAGATCTCCTTCGAGCAGGCCACCGTGGCGAATGCCACAGGCATGACCGTGGCGAAGCGGGGCATGCTGGGCTGGGATCACGAAGGGCACGTCGACGAGCTGACGACCCGCTATGACATCGACATGCTGCGCGCGCACGGCGGAATCGTCGATTACGTCGTCGGGGCCAAGCCCAACCCCGGCATCTACTGCATGGCCACTCACGAGGACCCGCGCCAGCGCCACTACCTCGAGCTCTACAAGCTCGGCACCGGCCCGCTCTACAGCTTCTACACCCCGTACCATCTCTGTCACTTCGAGGTCCCGAACAGCATCGCACGGGCGGTTCTCTTCAATGACCCCACCGTCTCGCCTCTCGGCGCGCCGCGCGTCGAAGCGATCACGACGGCTAAGCGTGCGCTCCCGGCCGGCCACGTGCTGGACGGGCTGGGGGGTTATGACAGCTACGCACAGGCGGAGCGGGCCGACATAACCCGGGCCGAACGCCTGCTGCCCATGGGCGTGGCCGAGGGCTGCCGGCTGCGGCGGGCGGTTGGCATGGACGAGGTCATCACGTATGACGATGTCGAGCTCCCGACCGGCCGCATGGTTGACGAGCTACGGGCTGAACAGCAGGAACTGTTCCCCCTCTGACCAGGCCGGCACGGGACGATCGCGTTAACCGGGACGGGCTAAGGAACGTCAGGAACCGACGGCTTGGCCCGCCCGGTACGTCCGGGGAGCGCCCGGCTCGCAACCCACTCCGCGAGATAGCGATAGCACTCGCGCCGGTCCGCGGCCGACAGCGGCGCACGCCGGATCGCCCCGGCGTATGCCCAGACGTATTCGCCGTACAGGCGGGCCACGGGGTGCCTCAACCGGTCCGCCCGGCGGGGGTCCATGTTCGCGCACCGGGTACGCATGGTCGGGCAGGCCCGCTCGGCCCGCTCCGGATGGTCGCGGCGGAAGAACAGCCAGTCCGGTACCTGGTAGAACGGGCCGTACAAGGCGAGCTCGGTCATCACCGTCCGGTCCGCGTGGTGATAGCTGCCGTGCAGTGGCGTCCGGCGGAGCATCGCGGTCCGGACGACGCCGCCGTAATCGTCGCCCCCGTCGGCGAACAGCGCGCTCCGGAAACGCTCCGGCGCCCGCAAAGAGGCCGTGGCCAGCGGGTACTCGACCTTCTCCGTTATGGTTCCTGAGCCGTCGATCATGGCCGTCCAGGAATGGGCGAGCACGACATAGGGAAACTGATCGAGCGCATCGACGCAGCACTTCAGCAGGTCAGGAGCATACAGGTCGTCATGGGACGCCCACTTGAACAGCTCGCCCCTGGCTTGCTCGACGGTGAAGTTGTGGTTCGGCGCCAGGCCGATGTTCTGCGGCTGACGAACATAACGGATCCTGGGGTCCTGCTTCTGATAGCGGCGGCAGATGTCCGGCGTGGTGTCGGTCGAGGCATTATCCGAGATGATCAGCTCGAAATCCTCATAGCTCTGGCCCAGCAGGGCATCGAGCGCCTCGGCGAGGTAGTTCGAGCCGTTGTAGACCGGGAGCCCGATGCTCAGCCGGGGGACCGCAGCCATCCTCCCTCATCTCCCTTGCGCGGTCTCGGCGTCCGGCACCGGGATCTGGCCACTGACCGGCCGGCGCAGCATCTCATCGACGATGCCGGCGGAAAGCAGCTCACGGATCCGGCGCAAGCGCACGAACCGGGACGACATGAAGTCCTCAGAGGTCAAGCCGTACTCGGCATAAGCGCCGAGGAGTTCATCGACTCCGGCCCGCACGCTCCAGTGCAGCTTGAGATCGGGGAAGGTGTCGTTCAGCTTCGAGAAGTCAACGCGGTAATTCCGCAGGTCGGGCCCCGCCCCATCGGCGAACGAGAGCTTCGATCCCGGCACGGCGTCACGGACCATCTCCGCGATGTCGCGGACCTGCACATTGTCCTGCGGTCGGCCGACGTTGAACGCTTCGTCGTGCACGACCTCGCGTTCCGCCTCGAGCGCGGCAACGAACGCCCGCGAGATGTCCTCTATGTGGACCAGGGGCCGCCAGGGCGAGCCGTCGCTCTCCAGGCGCACCTCCCCGGTGGTCCTGGCGACGGCGGCGAGGTTGTTCACGACGATGTCGAGTCGCAATCGCGGCGATGCGCCGTAAGCGGTCGCGTTACGCAGGTATGTCGGGCTGAACGAGTCGTCGGCCAGCAGCGAGAGCTCACGCTCGGCCCTGACCTTGGTCTCCCCGTACGGCGTGACCGGGAACAGGTCCGCGTCCTCGGCCACCGCCGCCGAACCTGCGGCACCGTAAAGGCTGCACGACGAGGCGAACAAGAAGCGGCCGACACCGGCCTGCTTGGCGGTCCGGGCCAGGTGCAGTGTCCCTTCCAGGTTCACCGAATATGTGGCGGCCGGGTTGAGCGCGCCGAGCGGGTCATTGGACAGCGCAGCGAGACAGACCACGGCATCGTAGCCCGCCAGCTGGCCGGATTGGGTGTCTCTGATGTCATGCGGGGGGCGCGCTCCGATGCCCTCAACCGGACCCAGGTCGCACCCTTCATACAGTCCGAGGTCCAGCCCGTCGACCTCATGCCCGGCAGCGCGCACGAAAGGGACGAGAACGGCGCCAATGTAACCACGATCGCCGGCGACCAGGACCCTCATTCTCTAAGCCCTCCAGATTCTGGACACGAGTCGGACAGGGCGGTAACAGCGACCACCCAACGTTCACAGGATCCGCGACAGCCAGGCCCTGATACAGGCGCGGGCCAGCTTCTTCGGGCCCGGCGGGTCTTTCCCCAAATCGGCAAGGCGGGCGATCCGCCATAGAATGGCGTCGTCCCGATACTTCGGCGGAGAGGCGCCGGGGATTCACGAGGAGACCAGATGAGCCACGGCACGGCCGACACATCCGCTGTCGGCGTGCCGGATCGGCCCAGCGGTGACCGGTCTGTGAGTACGCGCCGGGATGGCCATGGCGACGTCTCCCCGCGCGTGTGGGCCTACGACGGCTTCACCGGTCCTGGTGACCATCCCGAGGCCGACGATCTCGCCGACGATGTGACGGCCGGCCCCACCAGGCATCGATCCATCCGCAAGGCACTCCGGCGGCGGTGGCGGCTCTGGTGCACCACCGCCGTGCTCGGGCTCCTGGTCGGCCTCGGCCTGCTGGCCGAGAAACCTCCCGGGTACCAGGCGTCAGCGTCGGTCATCCTCGCCTACAGCTCCGATCAGAACGTCGGCAACGCAAGCGTGACCGATCTGTCGCTGGCGCAAAGCCGCTCGGTGGCCGAGGCCACGCTGCAGCGGCTGGGGCTCCGGGAAAGCCTCGCCAGCTTCATCGCGTCGTACGCGGCCGCGGCCACCTCCGACCGGATCGTTCAGTTCACGGTCGCCGCGCCATCGAGCGATGTGGCGGTGATCCGGGCGAATGCTCTGGCTGCGGAATTCCTCCAGTTCCGGGCCGCCCTCCTGGAGAACCAGCTCCGGCTCGTGTCCGGTGCGCTGGACAGCGAGATGGCCGGTGCCACGCAGGGGCTGCAGGCCGCCATCGCGACCTATCAGGCCACCGCTCAGGTCGACACGACATCGATGGCCGACGGCAGCAAGGTCCTCAACGTCGGCGCGCCCCTCAAGCGTTCGATCAAGAAGACCCTGTACGACATCGGGGGAGGGCTGCTAGGGGGCCTGGCGCTGGGCATGGGCTTCATCATCGCCGAGACGATCGTGTCGGACCGGCCCCGCCGGCGCGATGACGTCGCGCGCGCGCTCGGCGCCCCCGTCCGGCTCAGCGTCGGCAAAATACGTCTGAGCCGCTGGCTGCGGGGTCGGTACCGGCTTGCGGCCGCTCGCCGCGTCAAGGTCCAGCGGATCGCCGAATACCTCCGCAGCGCCGTGCCATCCGGGACGGGGAAGGTCGCCGCCCTGGCCGTGGTCCCGGTCGGCGATGCGCGGGCCGCGGCCCTGTCGGTGGTATCGCTGGCCGATAGCTGTGCTCAGCAGGGCCTGAAGGTCGTACTGGCGGACCTGTGCCCTGGGATGCCCGCCGCGCGCCTGCTGGGAGCCAGGGCGCCCGGCGTCCGCGAGGTGAACGTGTCCGGCGTGCCGGTAACGGTGGCGGTCCCCGCTCGTGATGACCTGCTGCCCGCCGGCCCTCTGCGGCGCGGCCGCCTGCACCAGGCCCGGCCCGGGGACCCCGACCACGCCGCTGATCCGCTGGCCGTCGCGTGCGGGCCGGCGGATCTGCTGCTGACGCTGGCGGACCTGGATCCTGCGCTCGGCGCGGAGCACCTCTCCGGATGGGCGACCGATGCAGTGGTAATGATCACCGCGGGCCGGTCCTCGTCGGCGAGGATAAGCGCGGTCGGCGAAATGATACGGCTCGCCAACCTGTCGCTGGTCTCCGGCGTGCTGGTCGGGGCGGACAAGAGCGACGAGAGCCTGGGCACCATCTCGGGCCCTGACGCCGTTGCGGGCCTGGTGAGCCCGGCGCGGCAGGGCGAAGTCCAGCGGGTGCCCGACCGGCTCTGAGGGAACCTGGTCTCAGCCCCGGACCTGTCGTGCCGCCACCGCGGAACAGATGAAGAAATATTCCGTTCCCAGCACCGGGCTGATCATGGGAATATTCAGGTTTACATGCATCTCCATGACCTGGAGCCATCTCCGCTGCGGCGATCCGTGATTCCAGTTATGAGCGACCGGGAAGGATCTGTCTATCCGGAAATAGCCCTCCAGGCTCTCCCGGAAATCGGAGAGGGGCTGCACGTTACTGTAGGGCCAGTATATTGATTTCTTGCGGTGCCCGAAGTTTTGGTACGTCAGGACGAACTTGCCGCCCGGGCGGAGGAGTTGCCTTATCTCGCCGAACTTCCTGGCCTGGAACTCGCCGAGATATTCGAAAAGACCCTGGGCCACGATGATGTCGAACTGCTTGTCGCCGAACTTGATCGGCCCTTGGAGCAGATCCGCCTCGATAAAGTTCGGCGCCGGATCCTGGATGGCTATGTCGATGCCATGGTAGTGGATATTGTTGTCGAGCAGCCTCATCAGGGTGCCCGGCCCGCAGCCCACGTCGAGCAGATCGCACTCTTTCCCGTGCGCCAGCTTGTTTATTACCAGGGCAGATCTTTGCAGCCTGAAATGGGGCCGCGTGAACTTCAGGTTCTCTTCGCTCCAGAAGTCTTTCTTATAATACTTGACGGCATCGTCATGGCCGTCACGGGTGGAGATGTTGTCCTTCTCCCAGGCCGAGTCGTTCATAGCCATCTCCTTAGAACTCGAAGATCATAAGGTTTTCCTCAGGGGCTCCGGACCAGCTTAGAACGGATATCTCCCCTACGGGACCGGCGTCTTGGCCGACCCGCTGTCATGTCGCCACCTTAACAGCTACCAGAGACTTCGGCAGGCCGGCAAGGCGCTCGAACCAAATTTCACCGGCAGGGAAATAGGATCGCATCTCGGTAACAGAGATCAGTTCCACCGATGCGACCAGCTCGGCCGCTTCGGCTTTATCGACATGCGCGCCCATATGCCCGATCTTCCAGCGCTGGGTTATCTCCCGGCGCACCCGGAACGGCAGGAACTGGAATCCGGGGAAGACCCAGTGCGGCTCGACCGGGAAGTACCGATAAGGCGTTTGAACCCACCAGGACGGCGCAGACTCCCGGACCACCCCGGCGAATTGCTGGCGCCGGGCGTGGCCGCCGAGATGTTCCAGCAGGCTATTGCTGAATACCAGGTCATACTGGCCGAAACCCCCCGCGCACGCATCGGCGTACACGATGTCCATCCAGGGCTCGCCCTGGTCCTGCTCGTGGCTCAGATTTACCAGGGTAAGGCTGAGCGGCCGCACGGCCGAGGCGCGCCATGAGGCCGCCGTTCCGCCGAGATCGAGAACTCGCATTTTCTCAAGATCGGGGAAACGGCGGTTGAATTCCTCATGCCTTCGCTGGCGGCAGCGGTAGACAAACGATCCCGGGCGGGACGGATCGATGAGCTTGGAAACTACGCCGTCGGACGACAACGCTGACCTCCCCATAAGAACTAGCCGAAGATTGGGTGTTCCATCGCGTAGCGATAGATCTCGAGCAGTTGCTCCATGATGCGATCCGGGTCGAACTGCTTCTCGTAGGTCTCACGGGCCTGCGCGCCGTAGATCTGGTACTGCCCGGGGCGCGCCTCGACGTCCGCGATGGCCAGGCCGAGTGCTTCCGGGTCACCGGGCCGGAACAACATGCCGTCGACTCCAGGGGTGATGAGCTCGGCGAGCGCGCCGTGCGCGGCCGCCACCGGGGGTGACCCGGCCGCCATGGCCTCGACGACGACCAGCCCGAACGTCTCCTCGCACGTGGACGGGAGCAGGATCGCCCGGGCGCCCGACATCAGTTCCGCGAACCGGGCGTCGTCGACCCGGCCGACCATTTCGACCGAAGGCCGGCTCGACGCCCAGGCCGCCACCTCGGCCTGCATGTCCCCGCCGCCGGCGATCACCAGGCCCAGCCCTGGCTCACCGGCCCCCCGGCGGTAGGAATCCCAGCCGGCCATGAGCACGCGTACGCCCTTGGCCTCCTCCAGGCGGCCGGCATACATCACGTTCGGCCCCCGGACCACGCTCCGCATCTCTTTGCGGGGAATGACGTGGGACTTCACGAAGACCCGATCCGTGGGCAGGTCCAATCCCGTGAGCAGGTCGCGCTGTGAGGCCGAGGCGAACACGTAGGCCGACACCAACGACCGCCATGACCGCCGGTGCACGCTCGTGGCCAGGACCACGGATGCGCTGGCCGCCCGTGAACCGCGGTAACAGCCATGCACGACGCCCCGGAGGGCGGAGCCATCGGCGCAATCGTGACAGACAGTCCCGTTACGGAAAAAGGCGCCGTTGGCACACATGAGCCGCTTGTTGTGAATACTGGCCACCACCGGGACCCGGGCGTCGCGGCTGGCGTAGAGGATGGATGGGCTCAGCAGGGGGAACGTGTTGTGTACGTGCACCACATCGGGCCGATGTTCGCGCAGCGCCGCAGCCATGTCACGATGGGCCTCCTGACTCCAGATCATCCGGGCTGGCAACGTCGCCTTCTTCGCCCTGGACCAGTGCTCGATCTCGTCGCTGCTGCGTTCGAACCAGATGACCTCGTGTCCCAGGTCGGCGAGGGCCTTGCCTTCTCGCTCGACGACCGCGGTTTCCCCGCTCGGCGCGACCGAGCGGTAGCGGTTATGGACCAGCATGACCCTCATCCTGGGCTCCTGTTCGTGATGGGCGGCACCAGCAATGACGCGGCCACGCTGAGGTCGAGAAGGTACAGCGAGGCGTCGCTGAGCCCAGTCTCGGTAAACGATGACACCAGGCAGTACGCCACGAGGAACAAGGCCAGCGCGCGCCGGACGCCCGCGGGCTGGAGGAACGCCGTCACCAGCATGAACAGCAGCAGTGCGGCGCCGATGAGCACCCCGACCAGTCCCAGGTCGAGGTAGGCGCCGAGCCAGTTACTGTCGACAGAGAGCCCGTTGAACGACAGGTTGGACAGGCCGAAACCGAAGAGCACCTGGAACTCGTTGCGGGGAGTGGTGAGAATCTGACTCCAGACGGTCGTCCGGCCGGTCAGGTCGGTCAGCTGCTGACTGCTCTCGCCGCGGTCAAGGTAAGTCGTCACGATGCCAGACAACGTCAGAGCCCCAATAGAGACTATGACGAAAAGTGACGCGAACAGCTTGCGCGCCCGGGCCCTGACCTTGAACAGGCTCAGGCCGCCGACGATGATGCCCGCTATCAGGCCGCCCAGCGCGGTCCTGGTATGCGTCAGCAGCAGGCTGGCCAGAGTGATCAGGACGACGACCAGGGTCAGCCGGCCGGACAGCATGCCGCCAAGCCAGAGCATGACCACCAGCCCGGTGATGACCGCCGCGATATGCGCGACCTGTGGCGGAGGAAGGGGCCAGAATGCGCCGTCCAGCCTGCCCTCGCCGAAGGCCGTGTGATGGGCGATCGGGATACCGAGCAGTACCGTGCCGAGCGCGATCGATAGCACGGTCAGGTGGGACCGTACGAGCAGCAGGTCGCGCCGGCCCCACCACGGTGTGAGCAGCCAGAGCACGGCCACGAACCCGGCGAACCGGAAGGTGCGGTAGTCGGTGCCGAGGTGCTGGGGTTCCAGGATCAGCAGGAAGGACTCGATGATGAGCAGGCTCATCAGGCACAGGAACACGTTCGGCCGCACCAGGAGCCGACGATTCACGCTCATCGCCAGGAGCAGTGCCGCGGGCACGGCACCCTGCGTGATGAGCTTGCCCACGATCGAGGGGATCGGGATGATCAGGGACTGCCCGGTCCACGTCTTGGACGTGAAGGGCAGCACGTCGACGACGAGCAGGCCCCAGGCGATGGCGACCCTGCGCCGCACCCAGCGTTCGGTTGTCTCCGCTGGCCGGCTGCGCAGCACGCCGCGCCGGAGGCGCAGCGGGACCGTGACCGTAGAAGAGCTCATCCGCTTATCCCGGCCATCTGCTCGGGATGACGCCAGCGGCCCGGCGCCCACGTCACGCCGAGGCTCACGTCCGCCTTGTCCGCCCCGATGAGCACGGCGGATGGCTGCGGCGTGCCGGCCAGCCGGATCATCTCACCCACGGCATGGATCCTCGTCGGTGACGACCGCCCGGCCGTCACCACCACGATGACCTTGGCCGCCCACGTCGCGACGTGCTCTCCCCCGAGCGCAGGGTCGAGGGCGACCAGGGTCAGCAGCAGGTCCGCGGAATCGCAGGCCCTGGCCAGCGCCTCGCTGGCCGACCCGAGCTGAGCGGCCAGCAAGGCGGACGGCAGGGGGCCGACGGGTGCGACGTCATCGCGGCCAGGGACCGCCACGACCAGGCGCACACCGCGCACGGAGACCTCGTGGACCCCGGGCTTCCCGACCCCCAGCAGGCGTGCCGCGGGAGTGCCGCCGGACAGGTCGGCCACCACGACGCGCTGGCCTTCACGGGCGCGCGACACGGCCAGTGATACCAGGGGCAGCGCCGCGGTCCGCGCATTGTCCACGCAAACGGCAGCCAGTGCGGCGTCTCCCGAGCCCGCAGGCACGGCGCTGCGCAGGTACGCGACGACCCGCCGCAGGGCGCGGCCCCGGGCGGCCGCGAGCCGGAGCCGGCCGGGCAGCCAGCGCGGAACGCGTATGCGGCCGACGCTGAGGGTGACCGGGAGGCCGAGTGCGTCAGCGACATCATCGCGCCGGCGCAGGTGGTCGGACGCGAGCGCCCCGACGATGACGATGCCCAGGCCGAGCATGAGGCCCAGGAACAGGCCGCCGAGCGGGTAGAAGAGGAGGGCCTGGTGCCCGCGCCGGGTAAGGACGGCGGAGTCGAGTATCACGCTGCCCGCCACCATCGCCGTCCGGGTAACCGGGTAGCTGTCCACCGTATGCTGCAGCCCGGTGAGCGCGACCGCCGCCGTGTACTGCTGGGCTTCCAGATTGTGCACCTTACCCAGTTGCTGGGGTGGCACGGGCTGCCCGGGTGGCCCGGACAGCGCGGCTATCTGATCGGCGATCGACTTGAGCTTCGCCGCGGCCAGGGTGATCTGCTGGCCAAGCGTCGCGGCCACGATCTGCTGCTCGGCCTGCAGCGCACCGCCCCGGAACTGGAGGAACTCGGCGGCCACGGCGTCCGCCCGGGCGGCCGCCTGGCTGCTGGATGGGGCACTGGCGGTGAAAAGCAAGATCCGGTCGGTGACGATCGTGACCGTGTACGACGCCTGGAAACTGCTGACGCTTTGCCGGAGCCCTAGTCGCTGCCGGGCGCCCTGGGCGACGGCGCGGGTCTGCGCCAGGATGAGGTCGGTCTGTATCGCGTTGGTCGGATCGTCGGTGGGGTCTTCCGTCAGCAGCACCGACGCCGAGGCCTGGTAAGCCGGCGGGACCACCGCGAGCAGGCCCAGGCCGATCATCATCCCGGCCAGGGCGGCGGCGCACCAGACCCACGCCCGGCGGCGCAGGGCCGCGCCGATGAACCGCAGGCTGACAAGTCCCGTGGTCAGGCCGGCCGCCTGGGATTCCCATACGGCCGGCACGTCGTCGGCCCCCACCCGCGCGGGGGCGGGAGCGTCGTCCAGGCGGACGCTCACCGCCTGGTCACCGTGCCGGTCCTGCGCGTGGGCAGCCGCCGCTGGGTCGGCCGTGAGGGCTCCGGGAGGCGACCGGTTGTCTGGTCAGCCGAGTCCGGGTCCGCCACGACAATGCCGCCGATATCGCGGCCATCGCTGGCGGCGCTGATCGCGACGCGCGCGAGCTGCTCGGCGGTGGCCACCCCGGCCGAGACCCCCAGCACCGTCGCCGTGGTGCGCATCACCTGGCCTACCTGCGATGCCTGGTCGTCGACGACGGCGGAGACGATGGTGAGCGCCGCGGCGCGCGGTGAGTCGGCGTCCTCGTCGTCACCGACCGTGATCTGCAGCCGGCCGGAGCCCGACGAGACGACCGGCGTCACGGTACATGCGGCACACAGCGTGGCCATGGCGTTCGTGTCCTGCCGGGGACCGATCACGAGCGCCGTCGGAATCCCCAGCGAGGCGGCGAAGACCGCCAGCTGCGGGCCGAGGGCTACGGCTCCGGGGTCGGAGGACAGGGACAGGACGGTGAGCGAGGCACCGCGGCCGCCCTTGACGTCGATCAGATCCAGATGATGCAGGGCCTTGCGCAGACTCCACCCGTGGACGACTCCGGGGTCGTAACCCTCGAGAAGCTTCCTCCAGCCCGCGGCGCTGGACGGGTGAGCGACGGGAACCGACGCGATGACGGGGACACCGATGGCGTCGGCTATCGCGTCGCGCTCCCACAGCTTCCGGTCGGTGCGGTCGATCGAGAGCGCGATGATGCTTCCGATCAGCCCGCACAGCAAGGCCCCGAGCCCGCAGTAGAGGAGCAGTCTCGAGCTCAGCGAGGTCCTGGCCGCGGTCGACGCGGAGTCCAGCAGGTGCCCGACGACCTTGCCGCCCGGTGCGCTCGCGGAGCTGAGGAAGGAGACATAGCTGTTGGCCACCGCGTTCGCCACGCTTTCGGCCTGGGCGGCGGTCGTGCCCTGAGCGGCGATCTGGACGATTTCGGTGGTCAGGCTGGTCGCGGTGACCTCGTGGCGGAGCGTGGCCAGCGGTACGGCCGGATTGATGTTCGGCACCGCACCGACCAGCACGTTGTCGCTGATCGCGACCACGACCTGGGTCTGAATGTACTGTTCCCCGGGCAGTTCAACGAGCGCCTTGGCGCTGTAGAGGGGCGGCCGGGTAACGGTAAAGGCGGCGCCCCCCACCAGGCCGAGCACCACGGCGAAGCCGACCAGCTTCCGGTGCCGCCGCAGGGTATGCAGGAACCTCCTCGTGTCCAGTACCTGCGGGCTCACACGGCCACCGCCGGCTGTGCGACCTCTGGGTCAGCCATCATCCCACCTGACGTGCTTCGCTTCATGGGTTCGCCCACAAGGAGCCTACTCATACATGAGCGGCTAACCGGTGGCCTTGATACGCCGGATGCCGCGCAAACACCGGCTTGTCCCCCTTCAGGTCACCACTTTATGTCACGCCGGAACGGGCGGCCGCGGCCGTGTCACCGACGCTGGACTCCACATACGCCTCCACCAGCGCGTCTCGCAGGGCCGATGTCCCGAAACGCTCCCCCAGCCGGGCCCGGGCCGCCGCGGCCATACGCGCGGCCACGGCGGGCTGGTCAAGGAAATATCGCACCGCATCAGCCATCAGGCCGGGACGCCGCGGAGGCACGAGCAATCCGGTATCGCCGGGCACCACCACGTCGGCGACGGCGTTCACCGCGGTGGCCACCACCGGGATCCCGCACACCATGGCCTCCACTATCGCCGTGGGCAGCCCCTCGTAGCGGCTTGGCAGCACGAAGATGTCGAACGCCGGCAGCAGCTCCGGCACGTCCGCCCGTTCGCCGGCCAGGACGATCCGCGCCGGGTGCGCTCTGGCCAGGCGGCTGATGCGGTCGGCCAGCTCCCCCCCGCCGACCCAGACGCCGATGACGTCGGCCCGGTTGAGGTGACGCATCATAGCCAGGAAATCCTCGGGTGCCTTCTGGTAGGCGAGCCGCCCAACGGCGCCGACGACGGTCGCATCGCCAGGGAGGCCGAGAGCACGGCGTGCCCGGTCTCGTGCTCCCGGCACCCGCGCGGGCAGTTCCGCTCCTGCCATGGGTTCCACGGCCACCCCGATGGTGCGGATCCGCTCGGGCGCGACCAGCCTCCGCCGGACGGCCTCGACCGCGACCCCGGTTCCGACGCACAACGCCACGTCGGTGATGCGGCCGAGCCGCCGCTCGATGGCGATGTAAGCACCCCGCCGGCTGTGTGACTGGAACTCGTGGAACGGGAAGCCATGATAGGTGTGGACGATTCGCGGGACGGCGGCCCGACGGGCGGCCATCCGGCCGAGCGCCCCCGCTTTGGCGGTGTGCGTGTGCGCGACGTCAAAAGACCGCTCCCTCAGTAGTGAGCTGAGTGAGCTGAGCGCCCGCAGATCGCTCCGCGGATCGATCGGCGTGCGAAGGGCCGGCTCCATGACCACCTCCAGGCCGGCGGCCGCCGCCTCGTCCAGGAGGTGGTTTCCGCTGCCGGTGATGATCGTGGCCTGGAACTGTTCAGGGTCAAGCGCCTTCGCTCCCCGCAACGTCAGGACGCCGGCCCCGCCCTCCAGCCGAGTGATCATGGTCGCCACGCGCAGCGGCCGGGAGGCGGACCTGCGGTCGTTCATCCCGCGACCGCACAGGTTCTGCCTGTGCCGGCGAGGAACCGCCTGGCCCCGGATCGTGTGGCTGCACTCACGACGACATGATAAAACCTCCGGGCTGACCGCATGTCAGCCCGCTGAGGCGCGCAGGGCCAGGCGCCCAGGGCCCAGGTTAGAGCCGGCTCAGCGCCCTCGCCGTCCACGACGACGGCGGTGGGCCAGGAGCCGCTCGTAGAGGTCGTCTATCTGCCGCGCCACCGACTCCATGCCGTAACGATCGAAGACCGCGCGGTCGGGCTCGCGGGCTTGAGGTCCCGCTTCGACCGCCTTGCGGAACTCCGCGCGCATGGCGTCCGCGGTACCGGCCGTCTGGCGCGCCTGGCTGGTCGCGATGCCATCCAGCGCCGGGCAGACCGTGTAAACGACGGGCAGCCCGCTGGCCATCGCCTCGAGTACGGCCAACCCGAATGTCTCTTGCACCGAGGTGGCCGCGTACAGGTCGAAGGCGGCCATCATCGCGGCCGTGTCGGGCTGGAAGCCGCCGAAGATCACATGGTCGCTCACCCCGAGGCGGGCCGCCGTCGCCTCTACCACGGTCCGGTGGTCACCGCGGCCGATCACCAGGATCTTGCAGCGTTCGCCCAGCATCGGCGCGGCCGCCTCGACCGTCAATTCGACCCGCTTGTTCTCGTCGATCCGTCCGAGCGCGCCGATCACGTACGTATCCGGCCCGATGCCGAATTGCGCGCGGGCCCGTTCGCGCGCCGCCGGGTCGAAGGCCAGCGCCGCGATTTCCAGGCCGTTCGGGATGACGGTGATCTTCCTCGCGGGAACACCCCAGCGGACGAGCCGCTCCCTCACCACGTCGGAAACGGCGATCGTGGCGTCGGAGAACAGTTCCGACGTCAGGTAGAGCCCGCGCACGCCGGCCGTCATCTTCCGCCGTTCGATGTGCGTCTCGCCGATGGAGTGCTCGGTCGTCAGCACCACCGGTGTCCGGGCCAGCCGGGCCGCGGGGCGCGCGTAGATCTGGGACCGGTACAGGTGGGTGTGGACGACGTCATACCGTCCGGCCTCGATCATCGACCGCAGCCTCAGCAGAGCCTTCAGCTCGGTATTGCGTCGCATCCCGAGGTCGCGCACGGTCGTCCCGTCGGCACGGATCTGGTCAGCCACCGAACCGGGGTTGTACAGCGTGATGACGTCCGCTTCGTGCCTGGTGTGCCGGACGAGCATGGCCAGCTGAATCTCCGCGCCTCCCGCTTCGAGACCCGTGATTACGTGCAGCACCTTCATGGGCGTCTCCCTTTGACTGCAATGTAGCCCCGGAACAGGAGCCGTTTGGCCGCCATGCGGCGCGTGTCGTCACGCTGGCCGACGTAGACCCTGGGCAAGGCCATGAACCCGAGTTCCGCCATCGGTGTCTCTACGGCGCATGCGTAGTCGTACCCTGCGTCACGCACTGCATGCCGGGCGGCCGCATCCATGGACCCGTAAGGGTAGGCGAAGCCCCTGATGCGGGTGCCCAGAAGCTCGCCGAGGCGAACTCGGCTGCCCGTGACCTCCGGTTCGAGCTGGTCTGCGCTGACGCCGGCCAGCCGCTGATGCGTGGCGCCGTGTGAGCCGATCTCCATGCCAGCGGCGGCGAGCTCGCCGACCTGGTCGGCGGACATCAGCGGCCAGGCCGGGCCTTCGTCCCACTCATTGGACCCGCCCAGCCGGTCCGAGATGATGAACATGCTCGCCGTGAAGCCGTGACGCAGCAGCTCGGGCAGCGCCGCTTCCAGGACGTTAACGTAGCCGTCGTCGAAGGTGATGCCGACCAGCCCGCGGTGACGGCCCGCCCGCACGGCGTCGACGAGCGCGCCGATCCCTACCCCGCGCAGACCACGCCGTGCCAGCCACGCCATCTGCTCGGCGAAGCGGCTCGGCGTCACGCATAGCTGGTTCGGGTCCTCGGCCACTTCCGCGACGCCGTGGTACATGAGAATCATCGGCACGCGGCCCAGGCGCAGGCCGTCCGCGGCACGATCAGGCGCCGTCCGTGGCTTCACCGGGGCCTGCTCGGGGTGACCGGTCACTTCCGGCACACTACCGGCTCACGGCTTCGGCCGGAGCGGCCTTCCGGCCCGGGACGGCCGCTGCCTGGCGGGCCACCGCGGGCGCGGCATGGCGCGTGCCGTAGACGAAGCGCATGACCGGTCCCATGGTGGGTGCCACCGCCGTGCCGACGAAATAAAGCCCGGGGACGGACGACTGGTAGTCGTGGTCCACCGCCGGGCTCCCGACCAGGGTGCGCAGCCTGGACCGGATCGCCTCGGACAAGAAGGCCAGCCGGGCCAGGTCGGTGCGGTAGCCCGTGGCCGCGATCACATGGTCGCAGTCCAGCTCGCGGCTGGCCCCGCCGGCCGCGGTGACGCCCAGGCGCACCCTGCCGTCCCGCGGAGTGGCCGACGTCACGGCCTGGCCGAGCAGAACGGGGACCTTCCCCTCCACCCGGCTGCGCAGCCAGCTCGCCCCGGCCGGTCCCAGCGCCGTCCGCGCCCGGTACACCCGGGTGCTCTGCGGCAGGTGCCGGAACAGTTCCGGGTGGTTGGAGTAGAACCAGGTGGCCCAGCCGGAGCCGAGCCCCGACTCAGGCTCCCTCATCCGCTGCGGCAGCGGCCGGTCCAGCGCGAGCGGCTCGCCGTTCCAGGCCACCTTGCTCTCCCTAACCAGGACCTGGACCGTGGCGCCGTTCTCGTGCAGCAGCGCGGCCGACTCCAGCGCCGACTGGCCGGCCCCGACGACGATGACCTCACGGCCGCTGAAGGCCGCCAGGTCGGCGTGCGCCGAGCTGTGCGTGCACAGCGCCGGGGGCAGCTCCGACAGTGGTTTGGGCACGTAAGCGAAGTGCTCCACACCGATGGCGACGACGACCTTCCTGGCCAGCACCCGCTCCACGCCGCCTGCGTTCAGCTCGAAACCGCCGTCCCGCGGAGCGAGGCCGGTGACCAGGACCTCTTCGACGGGCAGTCCGAGCTCGGACTGAAACCACTGGCCGTAGCTGACAAAGGTGTCCAGCGGCACCGGCAGCCCGTAACTGGCGTAGGGGCGGCCCGTCGCCTGGCAGAAAGCCTCCAGGGTGTGTGTACCCGCAGGATCGGACAGGTTGGAGGCGAAGCCCTGTGACTTCAGGAACATGCCCTTCGGCATGGCCGCCTGCCACAGGTGCATCGGTCGTCCGAAGTGGCGGTACTCCACCCCGGCCGCGCGCAGGTGTGCCGCCACAGACAGCCCGTACGGGCCCGCCCCGATGACGGCCACATCGACCATGTCGCTCATTTTGGTGCTTCCTCCTTATGGGATCGCGGCGCTCCGGGCCGCGCGATCGGAGCCAGGCCGGCGCCGGACGCAGCGCGGCCGGCCCGGTAACGGAAATCGGCTGAGGGGACATGCCCACTGTCGCCCGACAGCGGGCGGCTCACCATGCGCCAGGCCATGCGCACGCACATGAGGCCGAACGGCCGCAGGTCGTCCCGCGCGAACCAGGCGGTCTCGTCGACCGCGCGCAGCGAGGACGCCCAGGATCGAAAGCCGAGGCGGCCGCGGCGCCAGTTGGCGAGCGCGCTGATCGGGTCGTAGTTCTCGACCAGGAACCTGCGCTCGTTGACCTGCTCACCCGGCGCGATGGCCTGGCCGGTCAGGTCAAGGTAGGCGGCGACGGCGAGGTCGGTCCCCGCGGTGTCACGGAACAACCGGAACTGCGCGCCGAGCCGCGGATTGAAATCCAGCAGGTGGTACCGCCCGTCTCGGGCATCCAGGCGAATATCGAGGTCGAGCAGACCGCGGTACCCGAGCCGGGCCAGCAGCGAGGTGATCTCGTCGCGGAGCTTGTCGTTCGCTACCGAGCGCCCGAGGCTCGTCAGCCCGGCCGAGGCCGGGTAGGACCGTTCTTTGACGCCGGTGAAGGCTGGCTGGCAGAGCGAGTTGGCGTCGCAGTAGCCGTGGAAGAACCAGTCGTGTCCCTGGCCGCCGGGGATGAATTCCTGCAGCATCAGGCCGGCGCCGGACTGCTCGCAGCGCTCGTAGATCTGGTCCAGTTCCTCCTGGCCATCCACGACTGACGTACTCCGCAGCCCGCTGCCCGCAGTCCATGGCGTGGTGAGCTTGGCGATCAGCGGGTAGCCCACGGCCGAAGCGAATTGCCGCGCCTCGCCGGGCGAACCGGGGATGGCGGCGCGCGGGCAGGATACGCCCAGCTCAAGGCACGTCTGGTACAAGGAGTACTTGCCGGCGAGCCTTCGCGGCAGGTCACCGGGCGGGTCCGGGAAGAAGAACCAGCGCCGGAGGTCCCGGCCGTGCTCGGCCAGGAAGATCGCGCCCGCGTCGTCCGTCGTGATCAGGACCGAGGGACGGCCGATGCGCTCGGCCAGACGCAGCAGACCGGTCAGCACGCGGTCGACGTCGCCGGGAGTCGGCTGCCAGAAGCAGCGCCCGGCCAGATACCGGGAATTGGCGGCAGGAGCCCACGGACCCTCGTGGACGCCGTAGACCGCCACGCCCTTCCGCCCCAGGCTGCGGATGACGCCCAGTCCTCCGTGATGCATGACATTCGGGTCGAATTTCAGTACGACCGCTGGTGTAGTCGTGTCGATCGGCTACTTCGCCCCCGTAGTTAGCCTGACCATGGCGTGAGAACGTCCTGTCAGGAGGCTTGAAGGAGGACGCGTAGCCTGGCCAGGCACCGTCCGCGGGTGGGCCCGATGCTGCCGACAGGCAGCCCGAGCTGGTCGGAAATCTCGGCGTACGATGCCGGCGGATCGGCCATGAGCATCTCGAGCAGACGTTGCCATCGCCTCGGCAGGCGGGACATCGCCTCCCGGACGACCTGGGCGCGCTCGTCGGCCAGGAGGCGCTCGTCCACCTCGGGCGCGTTCGCCGCCACGTCGAGCTCGTCATGGTCGTGACCGAGCATGACCTTCTTGTGCGTGGCCAGGCTGCGGAGGCATTCGTGCCGGGCGGTCACCGCTAGCCAGGAGCTCACGCGATCTGGATACTCGAGGCGATCGATGTGCTCGAGCAGGCGCAGCCAGGTCGTCTGGAAGACGTCGGCCGCGTCGCTCTCGACCAGCTTGTATTCCGCGGTGATGGACCAGATGAGCCTGGCGTACTGATCGACTAGCCGTTCCCATGCATGCAGATCGCCTTCGGCCGCGCGGCTCACCAGCCGCGCGACGTCAGCGGGGTTAGGTTTTACTTCCACTCGCTCCTCCACCATCAATATGCTCCGGTTCCCCCCAGGAGCGCCGATATTGTTTTCCACAGAATCTGCAGATCGAGCGCAAACGACCAGTTCTCCACGTACCGCAGGTCGAGGCGGACCGTCTCTTCCCAGGAAAGATCAGATCGCCCGTTGACCTGCCACAGGCCCGTCAGGCCGGGCTTGACCACGAGTCGGCGACGGACATGATCGGCGTATTCCGCCACCTCCTCCGGGACGGCGGGGCGCGGCCCGACCAGCGACATGTCGCCGAGCAGCACATTGACCAGCTGCGGAAGCTCGTCGATCGACCAGCGCCGCAGGTGCGCCCCCATCGCCGTGACACGCGGGTCTTTGCGGAGCTTGAACAAGATGCCGTCCGAGTCGCTGCTCTCGAGCAGTTGCAGCTTACGCTTCTCAGCGTCGACGATCATGGTGCGGAACTTGTAGATCTTGAACACCCGGCCGTCCAGGCCGACCCTGACCTGCGTGAACAGCGCCGGCCCACCGTCGGAGAGCCGGATCGCCGCACCGATGACCGCGAGAAGCGGGGCCAGCAGGAACAGCGCCACGGCCGCCATGCAGCGGTCGAACAGGTCCTTGACCAGCAGGCGCACGCCCGACAGTTGCGGGTGATCCACGTGCAGCAGGGTCAGCCCCGCCGTCGGCCTGATCGTCGTCCGCGGGCCGGCGACGTCCAGCAGCGCGGGCGAGACGCACAGGTCAGTGCCGGTTTTCTCGAGCGCCCAGGCCAGGGTGCGAAGTTTGATGCCGTCCATCTCCGGGCAGGCGAGCACGGCGACCGTGTCCGCCCCGAAGGCTCGCACGGCGGCGGTGACATCGTCGAAACCGCCGTACACCGGCACTCCGGCCACCTCACCGCACTCCGATGGCCGCGTAACGCAGGCGCCGACTACCGCGAGCCCGTGGTACTGCTCGCGCCGGAGTTCCTTGACCAGATCGGCCACTGCCGACTCATGGCCGACAGCCACCACGCTGAGCAGGCAGCGACCGGCCAGCCGCTGCCTGTGGAGGCGCTTCCGGATCACGTACCTGCTGACCAGATCGAGCATGGTGGCGCTGGGCAGGGCGATGAGCACGTAGGCCCGGGACAGCTGGAGGTTGACCGCGTAGGAGAAGATCGCGATCGCGGCGGTGAGGCCCACCCCGCCGTTCAGGACCTTACGGAACTCGTCCGAACCGGTCCCGATGAAGCGGACGTCATAACCGCCGGCCAGCTTGATGGCGATGAGCCAGAGCACCGGCAGCGCCAGGCTCAGCGCGACATAGGTGCCGGTGACCTCGTCGCCGAAGCGAATCTGTGCGGCCATGAACACGCCGAGGATCGCGCAGCCGAAATCGGCCAGAGCGGCCGTGCGCAGGTAGTCCCTGGCCCAGCTGGCGGTACGCCGGGCAGCCTGACGATCAGGTCGCTCATGAGCAACAGCAAAACCAGACATGCGTACCCCACCCCTCGTGGGAAGCAACGCGTACGCCCGCCACTTCCCACGCTCCAACTCAGTCCACCCGCTATCTCCGCATAGGAGACGCGTAGCCAAATCGCCTGGTTTACGCGTACAGGTAGTAACTTATCGGACACGTACCTGTGCCCACAGATATAACTTAGGTCGCAGAAGACAACAAGAAAATGAATTATACGGCTAGCAACCGAACTGCACCCAGAACGCTACAGACGCTCCCAGGAGCGCACGCGCTCGCGGTACCGGCGGGCGGCCGCCCGCAGCGCCATCTCGGGATCACTGTCCGCGTTGCGTGCCTCCGCCACGAGGCGGAACAGCTCGCTGCCGATATCCTCGTCCGGGCCGAGGCGGGCCAGTTCGTCGGGTACTCCCGCCCGTGCCGCCCGGCGCTGAAGCTGCGACGCCAGCGCCAGCGCGGGCTGGCCGAACGGCACGCCATCGAGCACCGACGGAGGGGCCTGCCCGGCACCGGGCCTGTTGCCCTCCCCGTGCGCCGCGCCCCGGGCTCGTTTCTCTTCGCGCTTGATCTCGTCCCAGTTGCGCTTGACCTCATCGGGACCCGAGACCGTCACGTCCCCGAACACGTGCGGATGCCGCCGGACCAGCTTGGCCACGATCCCGTCCGCGACGTCGTCGATCGTGAACCCGGTGCCGTCGTCGCGCTCGGCCGCGATCCGGGCATGGAACATGACCTGCAGCAGGACGTCCCCCAGCTCCTCACACAGCGCCTGCTCGTCACCGGACTCGAGAGCCTCCAGGGCCTCGTACGGCTCCTCGAGCAGGTGCGGCGCGAGCGAGGCATGAGTCTGGCGGGCATCCCACGGGCACTCCACGCGCAGCCGGTCCATGGTCGCGACCAGGTCGAGCAGGTGCGCGCCGGGCAGGTCCGCCGACCCGCGGATCAGCTGGGCACCGGGCGGAAGCGCCGGATCGGCGCCCGGCTCGGGCAGCCACACGGCCACCGCGTCCGGCGTGCCAAGCCCGGCGTCGGGCTCGGACGCCACCCGGTAGGCGATCCCCGCCTCGTCGAGCGCGGGCAGCAATGGATGACCGGCCGGCGCGAACACCGCCGCGGCTGACCGCAGTGCCTCCCACGCGGGCCAGCTGAGCAGCCCGGGCGCCACCCGCGGGCTGGTGGCCAGGACGATCAGCAAGCGGGCGCCGTCGCTATCGGGGAGGCCGAGGTCGTCGGGCCCGCCGGCCTGGTCACCGGGTTAGGCGCCGAGACGACCTGGAGCTGGGCGTAGTCCAGCTGCCCGAACTGCGGGTTGACGGCAATATTCAGCGCCTTGGCCGCCTGGCATTCGGCCTGGTTGAGTTTGTTGCCCGCCGCCGTCTGGGCCGCACTCGAGGTGGGCGCGGTGCCGCCGTTGGCGATCGTCAGGTACTCGCTCGCGATCGCCTCATATCGGCCGAGCTCGGTGGCGGTGTCCGGCGGGACCCCGCTGGCGGCCAGGATGAGGTTTTGGGTCGCGTTGGTCAGGCCCTGCTGCTCCGCCGAGGCCTCCGCCGCCGCGACGGCCTGCTGGAGCGCCTTCTGCGCCTGGGCGGCCGAGACCGTGATGCCGGCCCGGCGGGCCACCTCTTCGTAGACCTGGTACCGGATCAGCCAGGTCAGGGTGGCCTGGGTCGCCTGGGTCTGGGTCAGGTTGACCTGGCCCGGGTACTGCTTGGCGGCCTGGTTCAGGTTGGTGACCTGGATCCCGAGGGTCGCGATCGAGATCCGCTGGTTGCCCACGATCGCCGCAGAGCCCATCTTGACCGGCGTGACGGCACAGCCCGCCACCAGCCCGACACCGATCACGATGGCGGACGCCTTGACCAGCCTCCGAAGCACCGCAATGTCCCTTCTCCGAACCTCATTCACAGATCGGCGAGCACCGACCGGATGACCTCGCCGCACCAGCTCAGCAGTTCAGTATCCCGCAACGGCTGGCCGCCGATGGCAGCAGTCCTCGGCACCGGTACGAGCATCGTACGCACCGTAGGCTTGAGCACCGTCTTGGGGTACAGGCGCTGCACCCGCACCTGCCGCGAATCGGGCAGCTCGACCGGCGCGAACCTGATGTGGCTGCCCGCCGCGGTGATGTCGGTGAGCCCGGCCCGCCGGGCCGCCGCGCGCAGCCGCGCCACTTCGAGCAGGTTGCGGACCGGCTCGGGCGGCTCGCCGTACCGGTCGGACAGCTCGTCCTGGACCGCGGCGGCGTCGGCCTCGGAGTCGATGGCGGCGATCCGGGTGTAGGCCTCCAGCCTGAGCCGTTCGCCGGGCACGTAGTCGTGCGGGATGTGCGCATTGACCGGCAGCTCCACCCGGACCTCGGGTTTTTCCGCCGGGCCGTCGCCCTTCAGCTCGCTGACCGCCTCGCCGATCATCCGCAGGTACAGGTCGAACCCGACCCCGGCGATGTGCCCGGATTGCTCGCCGCCGAGCAGGTTGCCCGCGCCGCGGATTTCCAGGTCCTTCAGGGCCACGTACATGCCCGCGCCCACCTCGGTGTGCTGGGCCACGGTGGCCAGCCGTTCGTGCGCGATCTCGGTCAGCGACGTCTCGGCCGGGTAGAGGAAGTAGGCGTAGGCCCGCTCGGTGCCGCGGCCGACCCGGCCGCGGAGCTGGTGCAGCTGGGACAGGCCGTACACGTCGGCCCGGTCGATGATGAGCGTGTTGGCGTTGGGGATGTCCAGCCCGGATTCCACGATCGTGGTCGCCACCAGCACGTCGTACTTCCGCTCCCAGAAGTCGACCATGATCTGCTCCAGCTCGTGCTCGTTCATCTGCCCGTGCGCCACGGCGATACGGGCCTCCGGCACCAGCTCGGCGACCTGGGCGGCGACCCTGCGGATCGAGGCGACCCGGTTGTGCACGAAGAAGACCTGGCCATCGCGCAGCAGCTCGCGCCGGATCGCGGCGGCGACCTGCTTGGCGTCGTAGGACCCGACGAAGGTGAGCACCGGGTGGCGTTCCTCCGGCGGCGTGAGGATGGTCGACATCTCCCTGATCCCCGCGACGCCCATCTCCAGCGTCCTCGGGATGGGGGTGGCCGACATGGCGAGCACGTCGACCTCGGTGCGGAGTCGCTTGAGGTATTCCTTGTGCTCCACGCCGAACCGCTGTTCCTCGTCGATGATCACCAGGCCGAGCCGGGCGAGCCTGGTCTCCGGCTGCAGCAGCTTGTGCGTGCCGATGACCACGTCCACCGTGCCGTCGGCGAGCCCGCGCAGCGTCTCGTCCGTCTCGGCCTTGCTCTGGAAACGCGACAGCGGCCTGACCTTGACCGGGAACGGCGCATAGCGCTCGGAGAACGTGGAGAAGTGCTGCTGGACCAGCAGCGTGGTCGGCACCAGCACGGCGACCTGCTTGCCGTCCTGGACGGCCTTGAACGCGGCCCGCACCGCGATCTCGGTCTTGCCGTAGCCCACGTCGCCGCTGATCAGCCGGTCCATCGGCACCGGCCGCTCCATGTCGTGCTTGACCTCGTCGATGGCGGCCAGCTGGTCCGGGGTCTCCACGTACGGGAACGCGTCCTCCAGTTCGCGCTGCCAGGGAGTCTCCGGGCCGAAGGCGAACCCGGGCGAGGCCATCCGGGCCGAGTAGAGCCGGATCAGCTCGGAGGCGATCTGCCGGACGGCCTTGCGCGCCCGGCCCTTGACCTTGGCCCAGTCCGCCCCGCCGAGGCGGTGCAGCGCCGGCGCTTCGCCGCCGGTATACCTGGTCACCTCGTCGAGCTGGTCGGTGGGCACGTAGAGCCGGTCCGGCGGCTGGCCCCGCCGCCCCGGCGCGTACTCGATGACCAGGTACTCCCGGGTCGCGCCGGCCGCGGTCCGCGACGTCATCTCCACGTACCGGCCGACGCCGTGCTGTTCGTGCACCACGTAGTCGCCGGCCCGCAGCTGGAGCGGGTCGACGCCGCCGCGCCGCCTGCTCGGCATCCGGCGCATGTCCTTGGTGCTCGACAGCCCAGCCGGATGCCCGGCCAGGTCGCTCTCGGTGAGCAGAGCCAGCTTGATCGCGGGCCAGACGAAGCCGTTCTCGATCCGGGCCGTGGTGACGTACGGGACACCGGTTTCCGGCGCGTCGCCGAGGTCCTGCAGCCGGGCACCGATTCCCTCGCCGCGCAGCGTCTCGGCCAGCCGCTGGGCCGGGCCGTGACCCTCGGTGACCAGCACCACCCGCCAGTCCTCGGCCAGCCAGCCCCGCACGTCCGTGAGCATGCGGTCCGCATCACCGCGGTAGGCCGGGGAAAGGGAGGCATTGATACGGAACGGAACGCGGTCCTGCGGCCCGGCCTCGCCGGTTCCCGATCCGGGGTGGGCGCTGGGGGCCGGCTCGCCGGCCTCGGCATCGGTCACGCCGAACGGCGCGATCGTCCACCAGGGCAGGCCCAGCGCCGCCGCGGCCGCGCGGATCCTGGCGATCGGCTGGAAGGCCGACGGCCCGAGGTCGATGGGCGCCTCCGCGCCGAACGCGGCGTTGGCCCAGGACGCCTCGAGGAACTCTTGGCTCGTGCGGACTAGGTCCTCGGCGCGGGCCCGGATCCGCTCGGGATCGCAGGCCAGCACGATGCCGCCCGGCGGTACGTAGTCGACCAGCAGGTCCATCCGGTCGGCGAGGACGGGCGCGAACGCCTCCATGCCCTCGACGAGTATGCCCTCGGCCAGCTTGCCGAGGATATCGGCCAGCGCCGGGTGGCTGTCGGCGAGTTCCTTGGCGCGGTCCCTGACCGCCGGAGTCAGCAGCAGTTCCCGGCACGGCGGCGCCCACAGCCCGTTGTCGGCCCGGCCGATGCTGCGCTGGTCAGCGACCTTGAAGTAGCGGATCTCCTCGATGGTGTCGCCGAAGAACTCGACCCGCACCGGGTGCTCCTCGGTCGGCGGGAAGACGTCGACGATGCCGCCGCGGACGGCGATCTCACCGCGGGCCGACACCAGATCGGCGCGTGAGTAGCCGATCTCGACCAGCCGTGTCAGCAGGTCATCGAGCTCGCACGCCTGGCCCTCGCGCAGGCTGACCGGCTCCAGGTCACCCAGGCCGGCCACGATGGGCTGCAGCAGGCTCCGTACCGGGGCCACCACCACCGCCAGCGGGCCGTCCGGCTGACCCGCCTCGCCGGGGTGGGCGAGCCGCCGCAGCACCGCGATCCGCCGCCCGACCGTCTCGGACTGCGGGGAGAGCCGCTCGTGCGGCAGTGTTTCCCAGCCAGGGAAGCAGGCCACGCTGCCCGCGGGGAGAAACGAGCCGAGGGCCGCGGTCAGGTCGTCCGCCTCCCGGGCCGTAGCGGTGACCGCGAGCACGAAACGAGGCGCGCCCGCCGTGCCGGTCAGCGCCGCGGCCAGCACCGGCCGCAGCGTCGGCGGCGCGATGAGATCCTCGCCGGCGAGGGTGGCGGCGCTTCGCACGGCGCGAGAGGCGGTATCAGATCCCGCACGGGAGACTACTTCGTGTAGTTGCGGGTCATCGTCGAGAATGGTGAGCAGTCCGGCGAGGCTCATGATGTCCCTGTGATCGCTGTTCGTCCCTTGTCCTGGCTGGCCCGTGACCGGCGGCGCGTAAAAGGCTTTGGCGGTGATCCGGGCAGCATGAATCGGCCGGGCCTTGCTGCACCCGGCTGTTTCGCGGAACGCTTGTTAGTCTACGCCCCGGTGACCGGTGCACCGCGGGGGTGCTCTGGCGTGATAGGAAGACCAGAGGAAACTCGGAGGCCCAGCTGACCGCTCAATCACCCGCCGGACTGCCCGCGGAGCTCGCGGACTGGCCAGCGTGCACGCTCGACGAGGCACAGCTGGGGGATCTCGAGCTGCTCACCACCGGGGCGTTCGCGCCGCTGCGCGGCTTCATGGATGCGGCCGACGCGGCCTCGGTCGCCGAACGCGGCCGGCTCATCGACGGCACACTGTGGCCGGTGCCCGTGACGCTCGAAGTGGCCGCCGGCGCGATTGCGGCGGACGCCCGGCACGTGATCCTGCAGGATCCGGAAGGCTCCCCCCTGGCCGTGCTCTCCGTCGCCGAACGACGCGCCGTATTCGAGGCGGGCGACCCGCTCGACGCGGCCCGGGTCCGCCTGGCTGGCCCGGTTACCGCGCTCCGCGAGCCAGAGCACGGACCCTTCCGTCAGCTGCGGCGCCGGCCGGAGGAGGTGCGCCGCGAGCTCTCCGGCGGGACGGTGCTCGCCTACGCCACCTGGCGGCCGCTGAACAAGCGCCACATCGGCCAGCTTCGCCATTACGCGGGCCAGCTGAACGCGCGCCTGCTGCTGCTGCCGCTGGTCACCGGGCGGGCCGATGTCGTCACCCGCCCGGAGGCACTGGTCCGGGCCGTGCTCGCGGCTCGCCAGCACCTCCCGGCGGGCACGCTGGTCATTCCCGTGCCGCTGGCGCGGCGGCCGGCCGGCCCGGGCGCCGACCTGCGCGCTGCGGCCGTCGTGGCCGCCGCGTACGGCGCTACGCACCTGCTGGCCGACGCATCCGAGGTACCGGACTCGGCCGGCCAGCCCGCCGGGGCCAAGAACGGCACGCTGGTCCTGCCCGGCGTCCCGATTCCGGTCATCAGCGCGGGTGAATGGGCCTACGATCCGCGGTCGGAGGTGTGGCGGCCGCTCGCGCTGATCGAGCCCGGAGCCGAGCAGGGCGAACTCACCGACTCCGAACTCGGCGCGCTGCTCGATTCCGGAGCCGGGGTGCCCGGCTGGTTCGCGCCGGAGAGCGTGGCCCGCGAGCTGCGGCGGGCACGCCCGCCCCGGGCCGAACGCGGCCTGGTCGTCTTCTTCACCGGTCTGTCCGGTTCCGGTAAGTCCACCATCGCCCGCGGGCTGGCTGAGGCGCTCATCGAGGGCGGGGACCGCACCGTCTCACTCCTGGACGGCGATCACGTCCGGCAGCTCCTGTCGGCCGGGCTGACCTTCTCCCGCGCCGACCGCGACCTCAACATCGCGCGCATCGGGTACGTCGCGGCCGAGGTCGCGCGGCACGGCGGCATCGCCATCTGCGCGCCGATCGCGCCCTACGCGCAGGCCCGCGCGGTGGCCAGGAAGCTGGTCACCGAGACCGGCGACTTCCTGCTCATCTACGTTTCCACCCCGGTGGAGGTATGCGAGGCGCGGGACCGGAAGGGCCTGTACGCCAAGGCGCGCGCGGGCGTGATCAAGGGCTTCACCGGAGTGTCCGACCCGTACGAGGAGCCGCGCGACGCCGACCTGGTCCTCGACACCTCGGCCATGACGCGGGACGAGGCCGTCGGCGCGGTGCTGAAGCTCCTGGTCACGGGCGGGTGGCTAGCCGACGCGGACGCCGGGCCGAACGGGATTCCCCCGGGGACGCCGGCGCCGGCGATCCGCCTGGGCCCCACCATCCGCAGGCTTTGACGCGGAACGCCCTAGTCTTCGTCCTCGGCCCGGGCGCCTTCCTCGAGCCTGGCCCGGAATCCGCCCGCCCGCCGCCGTCCGTTCCTGATCCGGTTCATCAGCGCGCTCGACATCACGTCCCGCTGCCGGGACAGCAGCACGAAGCTGGCGACCCCGCTCACCAGGCAGGCGAGCGCCAGCAGCAGCAGCCCGCGCGCCCCGACCAGGTAGAGCAGGATGATCGAGACGACGAGCAGCAGGATGCGCGCGGACGTGTAGGCCAGGGTGGTTCGCATGACACCCTCAGCATAGCCATCCAGGCGCGACGGGGCCCTAACCGCCAGTGCGCCCGGAGGCGCTTCGGCGTTCCCAGGTCACCGGCGGCTGACCGCTATCGCGCGCCAGCCATCGCCTGAAGGCCGGCAGGTCCAGGACCAGGGCCAGCCCGCAGACGGTTCCGATGCCGAGAGCCGCGCCGCCCACCGTGTCGGTGAAATAGTGGAATCGCACGCCGATCAGGGCGATGACGACGACCAGCGCCAGCAGAGCCGCCGCGGCCGGGACCAGTACCCGGACCGCACCCGCCTTGCCTTCCCGCGGCCCGCCGAGCAGCAGGACGGTGACGGTCGCGGTCATCGCGAACACGGCTGTGGTATGGCCGCTCGGATACGTGAGGGCGCCGAGGTAGGTGCGGTCGACGAGTGGCTTGAGGAGCCCGTCGTTCAGCCCCTCGGCGACCGGAAGGGCGGCCGCGGCCAGCAGGGCGCCGTTGAGGCGGCCGGCCACCAGGCAGGAAACGACGATCACCGCGGTCAGCGCGCCCGCCGGAAGCAGCGAGCCGGGAGAGACCAGCCACAGCCCGAGACCTAGGTGGCCGCCGAACCACGTGATGAACGGCGCATCGACCGCCTGATCAAGCCCGTCCGGCCTGGCCTGGTGGGCGAACAGCACGGCGAGCACGGCGACGACGACCGCGCAGGAGGCCAGCAGCGCCATCGCCCAGGGACGGGCGGAGGCAGCCAGCAGCGGCCGTCCGTTGCGGGTACGCCTGCCGTCCATGCCTTTGGTGTGCCTACCGGCCAGGCGCCAGGCGCGGCCGGCCCGCGGCCCGGCCCGCCCAGGCGCCGAGACTGCAGCCGAACAGCGGGCCGAGCAGCAGCACGATCAGGTAGCCGGCCGCGAAGGCGCTGTTCCCGGCCACATAGCCGAGCCGGGAGCCGACGAGCGGAGTCACCTGGCCGATGGCCGGCGTCCACTGGCCGATATGGCCCGCGGCCCAGTCCCGCAGGCCACTGTCATGAGGCAGGAGCGCGATGGTCGCGGTGGACAAGACCGAGATCACCAGCGCGGCGGCCGCCCCCGTGCACAGGCCGGCCAGGGCTCCGTGCCGCGCTCGCGAGCCGGTGCGCGGTGCGCCGCCGGCCCGCCGGCTCACCGCCACTCCCGCGGCCACGGGGGCGCACAGCGCCAGCAGTGCGCCCAGGACCATCGCGGCGTCATACAGACGTGCGGGCCACCAGCCCGCGAAACGGAGCGGGAAGCCGAGCGGGCCCAGCGCGTAGACCAGGATGCCGAGGGCGGCACCGATGGCCGCGCCCGTGGCCACATCGGCGGAGGAGGCAGATGACCGCCGAGCCGTACCAGCCAGGATCACGACGGCGTAGCCCACCATCACGGCCAGGAAGACAAGCTCGCCGGTCCAGGCCAGCGCCGATGCCGGGAGGTTATTGGGCGGGGCGTCGGCGACGCGTTCCACCGCCGCCTTGGCCAGGACCAGGGCGAGTACCACGGCATAGCCACCGGTGCGTACGATCCAGGCCGGCCGGCGGCCGGCGACCGGTCCGCGAGCCCGGCGGATGACCCAGGACAGCCCGGCTAGGATCACCGCGACCGTGATCACGTCGACCCTGTTGATCAAGATGGCCGAGTCACCCGCCGGCCCGGACCAGGCGCTCCACGCGGTGCCCGCGGCGGCGGCGGCGAAAACGACCGGGTATCCGAGCCGGCGCGCCAGCCCGGCTTCCAGCACGGTCAACCGGACCCCGCCCGCCAGCCAGGCCAGCCGGGACCACCCCTCCGGAATCGCTTCCGCCTCCACCCATAGCGCGTGCGCCCACACGCGGCGATCCGCTGGCCACAGCGCAGCCGAGCACCGCAGCAGCTGCGACATCACCCGCGTCAGCCACCTCACGGCGTCACCCTGACCGTAGCCGGGCGGCCCGCCCGGACGCGGGCAGCCGCGGTGGCCGCACCGTCCGAACGCGCCCGGATCAGTGCCTCCGTGGCGATCGCCAGCCCGTCGGGGGTCAGCCGGTACAGATGGCGCCGTGGCCGGCCGGCTGGCTGCTCATCCTCCCAGCGCGCCTCCACCAGGCCGCGGTCGGCCAGCCGGATCAGGACCGGGTACAGCGTGCCCGACTTCAGTCCGGTGCCCCTCGCGATGCCATAGCCATGACGCCACTGTGACGGCGTGGCACAGAGCTCGGCCAGGACGGCCAGGGTCTGGGCGGAGAAACCGGAGCGACGGGCCACGGCGAAAACTCTACCTAGGTAGAGCGAGAATTGTCTACCCAGGTGACGAACCGGTGCTCTCCGTCAGCCCGGGGGCGAGGATGCTCGCCAGCAGCTGCGGGTCGATGTTCCCGCCGGATAGCACGGCCACCGGCGTGCTGGCCCGCGGCAGTTCCCGGGAACGGAACAGGCACGCCGCTACGGCCGCCGCACCGCCCGGTTCCGCCACCAGCCTGGCGTGCTGCGCGAGCAGCCGGACCGCGGCCAGCATCTCGTCCTCGGTCACCGTGACCATGTCGGCGACGTACTCGCGGATGTGTGCGAACGGCAAGGCGCCGATCTGCTCGACCCGCAGCGCGTCCGCGATCGTGCGCTGGACGTCCGCCGCGGGCCACGCTACCGGTCCACCGCGGCGGAAGGAGTCGCGCGCGTCCGCCGCGAGTTCGGGTTCCACGCCGACCACCTTGGCCTCCGGACGGCACGCCCGGATCGCCGCCGCGATGCCCGAGATCAGCCCGCCTCCACTGACCGGCACGACGACGAGATCAGCCTGCGGGCAGTCGGCCGCGATCTCCAGGCCGACCGTGCCCTGCCCGGCGATGACCGCCCGGTCATCGAACGGCGGGATCAGCACGTACCCGTGCCGGGCCACGAGTTCCCCGGCGGCGGCGACCCGCGCCGCCAGGGTGGGCGCCACGGTCACCAGTTCGGCGCCGTAGTGCTCGATCGCGTCGGTCTTGACCTTCGGGGTCGTGGCCGGCACCACCACCACGGCGCGCACGCCCAGCAAGGCCGCGGCGTAGGCCACCGCGTGACCATGGTTCCCGCTCGAATGGGCGATGACTCCATGCTCTCTGGCGGCCTGGCCCGCGGCGCTGATCGCGACGTAGGCGCCGCGCAGTTTGAACGATCCGGTGGGCTGAAGCGATTCCGGCTTGACCAGGAGGTGCCCGCTCAGCCTGGGTACGGGAACCAGCGGCGTGCGGAGCGCCACGGATCTGAGCACGCGGGCCGCTCCGGTTATCTCGGCCAGGCTGACCAGGGCTCCGCCCGCCATTCCGTCATCCACTCTGCGTAATATTCCGCTCTCTGCACGTCCGCACTTCGCACGGGTCAGTCCCTTTGCTGAATCATGCCGTAGCCCGGGACCTGAGCGAAACACCGCCTCGCTCGCGCAAGTCTTACCAAGCGTGGTATTTCAGCTACCCATCGGTGGGCGGCGAGTCACGAATCGCCCATCTAATTTCCAGAAATCTAGGTAGAAAGTACTCGTTCAGCGCCAAACTAGAGGGATCACTGACCTGAAGGTACGCGGGAGACAGTCGGAGGGGCTGAACGTGGACGGCAATAACGAGCGTCTGCTCACGCCGGGAGAGGTAGCGGCACTGTTCCGGGTTGATCCGAAGACTGTGACCCGCTGGGCGGCCTCCGGGCGGATCACGAGCATCCGTACTCCTGGCGGGCACCGTAGGTTCCGTGAGTCCGAGGTGCGAGCGTTGCTGCGTGGTGACAGTGAGCCATCGCCGCAGGGACACCCGGCCGCCTTAAGAGCGTAGCCGCCGAATTCGCCAGTATGCTGCCCGGCGTGGCGCCCTGTCTTTCTCACCGGGCCGTTCGGTCCTCCTGGCCGAGGAGAACGGTGAGGCTGCTGACCGCGGCCTCAGCCGTATGGGGAGCCTGCCGTGAGTGTCCTGGGCCGTTGCGGCTCAGGCTGGGCTGGCTCCTCAGCCGCCGGATACGCAGAGCCCGGGTCCGCTCGGACCTGGCACACCGGGGCCGGTCATGACCTCAACCGCGCGCGAGCGAGAGATCTGCCCGCCAGCCATCGCCAACCTGGAGCACCACCAGGTAATATGAGCGATCCGAGAAGAGGCCGATATGCCGGTTTGGTACTATTCCGGCAACGCAGCGGAATGCGGCGTCGCGCGGGGAGGGCATCGTGAGCGAGCTGCCGTGGAACCCCTACCCGCAGCAGGACTGGCGGCAAATGGGGGGGCAACCGCCTTACCAGGGCGAGCCGTACCGCACATCCGGAGAAGAGCCCTCCGACCCGGAGCCACCTGATGGCCGTGGACCGCCGCCCAGCCGGCGGAACCGGCATATGCTGCGCAACATCCTCGGCGGCATCGGGATCCTCGCCGTCGCCGGTCTCGTGGTGAGCGCCCTCTCCGCCAAAGGCACCGGCGCCTCGACGTCGGCCCCTCGCACCTCGGCCTCCAGGGCCAGCGCCGCTGTCGCGCAGCCGACCGCCTCCGGGGCCAGCGTCGCCGTCGCACAGCCGACCGGACCAGGCCAGATCGGCTCGTACTTCGACGTCCAGGATGGCAGCGGGGATGTCTACCAGGTGGCCCTCGTCAAGGTGGTTGACCCGGGTAAGAGCGCAGACCAGTTCGCTACCCTCCAGCATGGCAACCGGCTAGTGGGTATCGTGTTCAAAATCACCGCGCTGACCGGCAGCCCCCAAGGCGAGGACGCCAACAACGACTGTACGGTCCTTGGCACCGATGGCCGGTTCTACGCGGCAGATTTCGACAGCATCGTCGGATACACCAACTTCGAGGTCGGCGTGGTCCATGTGGCGCACGGCGGCACGGTGACAGGAGCTGTCACTTTCCAGCTGCCGCAGTATATAAAGGTTGCGCAGGTCCGCTGGGTTGCCAGCGACGGGCTCGGCTCGTCGGTCATGTGGTACGTCTAAAGCTAGTTATCCGGCGTTTGTTCGCCGTCGCCAGAATCCGGCCAGGGCGATTCGCTGTTCAGCTTCGCGTACTCGAGAAATTCACGGCGGAGCGCCTCGTCTTCCTGCCGCCACCGGTCACGGCGGCGCTCGGCCTCTTCAGGCGTCAGCGCCTGCTCAGCCAGGCGGGCGTAGTCAGCGTCCTGCGGCCCAATCTCCACGTACACGTCGCCGAGGACGCGTCCGTCATGAGCGATCGCGCTCTGCGGAACCCTCAGATTCCCGTTCGGGAGCCGTATGACAAACATCGCCCGATCACCCTAGATGCCATAGCGCCTATTGAAATACAGCATGACCCTCAGCGCAGTCCTTGTGTCCCCACTCAGCATGTCCACGAGCGCCGGCCGCTGACTCGACGCAATCGCGGCGAACGCGTCCGCGAAGAACTCCTTCCGTCCGAGGCCACCGGGCTGGCGGTGGAAATCGCTGGCGAGGTGCGGTTGGCATTGATCGTAGAGCACGCGGAACTCTGCCGAGTCTGATTGCCACTTACCTGGCGGGCCGTCGAGATCATCGAGTGCGTGCCCGACCTCGTGGCATACTACGTCCGGGGTCGGGGAAGGCTGCGAGCCGACGACGATCTTGCGTTCGCCGTAGGCACCCGCGCACGCATCCCACGAGGCTTGCCCCGACGGCAGCCGGACACCACGCAATGCGGTCATCTCGTCGAGTTCCGGGACGCCCCCCGGCCCGACGAAGATCGCGTCGAGCCCTCCGGCCAGCTTTTCCTTGATCTGCTCGGGAAGCTCGGCCAGCCGGTCGATCGCCTCGACGACCTCGGGCGGCGGGAGCATGACCGCGTCCCATTGCCGCCAGAGGACGGTCTCGAGCGAGCCGCAGTGCCTGCGGCCATCGCCTGTCCGCGGCCGCTCCCGGGAGTGCGGCGCGGCGAACGGCAGGCCCATCCGCGATGCTGTCCGGGCGGGCCGCCCGGGCTCGCCCGCCTGATACGGGATGCCGGCTGCGGCGCCCGCGAGCGCCTCGGCCGGCATTTCGGTCGCGGTGGCCGCATCGGCGCGCGCCTCGGCCTCATACCGGGCCGGAGGAGGGCCGGGAGCCGCCTGGGCGGCCGCCTCGCCGGGTGCCTCCTGTACCCGCGCCCTGGCTCCGCCCACCCGGACGGCGGGGGCACCGGAAGCCTTCCGGGCCGGCACGGGCTGCGCGCCGGGAACGAAGGGCGCACCGGGATCGGGCCGGCCCTCCGGCGCGGGTGCCGCGGTCCCGGTGAGCGTGCCCGGCGATCGGCCCGGTGGGGACGGTCCTTCATGGCCGAGCGGGGGACCGGACACGGACGCGGGCCGCTGGTCTCTGCGGTGCCGGCCCTGGGGGGCGGTCCCGCTGGCTTCGAAGCGGCGGATATGGGCGAGCCGGCGGATGCGGTCGAACAGCCTTAGCCGCATGTACCGTCTCCTGCTCTGTTTGTCCCTGACGGCCAGCGTATGCCGAGATCGCACGCCACGTCACCCGATGTCGCCGATGCCTGGCCGGCGTTCCGCCGAAGTAAAAGTGAACCATTACTGCACACGCCATGGATTCCTGGAGTTAGGCTTCGGCCATGTTGCTGTCCGGCGCCCTGGTTGCTCTCTTCATGACGGGCTTCTGGCTCTACTGCCTGACGGACGCCATCCTGACTCCCGCTCCCTGGTGCCGCGGCCTGTCGAAGCGGGCCTGGGTCGTCCTCATAGCGGTTGCCTTCATCGGCGGCGCGGTCGCCTGGCTTGTCGTCCGGCGGCCGGTCCGCGACCCAGCCCGGATGGTCATGCCGGTGCCGCGCCGGGGTGCCGGTAATGAGGGCGCGGCCGGGAGCCAGTACTGGACGGACGCGGACGATGCCGCTGCGCGCCACCCGGCGGGACGCGGGAATCTCACCGGCCGCCCGGGCGCGCCCAAGGGCCCAGACGATGATCCGGCGTTTCTCCGCGCGCTCGGCCAGGCTATCCGGCGTAACCCGCCGGTCAGCTGACCCCCGCGTAGGAGTGCAGGCCAGCGATGAAGACCTGGACGACCAGGATGTTGAACATGAGGCTGGTGAAGCCGAGTAGCTGGATGTAGTGGGCACGCCGGCCGCGCCAGCCGGCGGTGGCCCGGGCGTGCAGGAACGCGGCGTAGAGCACCCAGGTGATGAAGGCCCAGGTTTCCACCGGGTCCCAGCCCCAGTAACGTCCCCAGGCCTGATCGGCCCAGATCGCGCCCGCGATGACGCCGAAGGTCCAGACCGGGAACCCGAACACGATCGTCCGGTAGGTGAGCCGGTCGATCTCTTCGATGCCGGGCAGTCGGCGCATGATCCCGTTGCCGGGCTCGGCCCGTCCAGCCGCGACCCGCCGGCTGTGGCGGTCGGCCACGAGATAGACGACGCCGAGCACGGCCGCGACGAAGAATATGCCGGTGGCCAGGGTCATCGCGGTGACGTGGATATCCAGCCAGTAAGACTGCAGCGCGGGCACCAGCTGCCCGGCAGCGGTATAGATGAGCGTCTCGGCCAGCCCGAGGGCTACGACCACGGCGCCCATGACGAACACGCCGAGCGTCCAGGCCCGGTAGCGGACCATGACGAACAGGAAGAAGATGGCGGCGACGCAGGTCAGCGCGGTGACGAACTCGTACATGTTGCCCCAGGGGGCCCGGTGCACCGCCAGCCCCCTGGTCACGACGGCCGCGGTATGCGCGACGACCGCGACGGCGCTGAGCGCCATGGCGACCTGGACCCATCGGCCGGCCTGGGCGATCGCCCGCAGCGGGGGGGCCGCCACCGCGGGCATCGAGTCAGGCACGGCGGCCGCGGCAGGACCGGCGGCCGGGTCATCTGCCGGGCCGCCATCCCCCGGGCCGCCATCCGCCGGGCCGTCATCCGCCGGGCCGTCATTCCGCGCCGCCGGGCCACCGGCAGCCGCGCCGGCCACCGCCCCGCCCGCCGCGCCGACGCCGGCCAGGGTAGACGCCCGCTCCCGGACCTGCGGTTCGCTCGCGACCGCTCGCCGCGGCCGCCCGAAGGCGAAGTCGCCGGCGAACGCGACCACCGAGAGGGAGTAGATGACCAGGGCCGCGATCAGAAAATCGTTGCTGACGTGACCTAGGGCCAGGTTGACCGGCATGCCGTCATTCTCCCTCGTGTTGCCTGTGAGCGTTATGCGGGTGCGAGGCCGGCCAGGCCGTCTGGTCGTGTGCCGATCTCAGCTCGGCGGCCAGCGACGCGAACTCGGCCTCGAAACTGCCGCTGGCGTCGGTCCGGGCGAGGCCGCCTACCTGCACCGTGCTGTGCGCACCACCGGGCACCTCACTGGCCGGGCCGTTCGCGCGGGCGCGGACGAAGACCCGCCGCCGCCGCACCATGAACGACAGCAGCAGGCCGCCCAGGGCGGCGATACCGCAGATCAGGGCGGGCAGCTGCCCGGGGTCGTGGGTGATGGCCAGGCTCACCCACGGCACGTACCCGGTGAACGTGATCGTGCCCTGGCCGTCCGGCAGCTTCAGCGACTGGCCGGGCAGCAGCAGCTGCGGGTCGGCGGTCAGCCGGTGCATCCCGGTCGTGTCCATCTGGTAGACCGACTGCGTGGCGCCGCTGTTGAGGCCGAGGTTCCCGGCGTAGGCGATCAGGCTCACCACCGGGTTGTCGGCGGCGGGGAACACCGACTCCAGGACGCCGCCGGCCTCGACGGCGGTGGGCACGAAGACACCGGTGAAACCGAGCTGCTCGGGCTGCGCGTCGGGCACCTTCACCACGCCCTGGGACAGGAAGTTCCCCGAGCTGCCCGAGATGAACGGCGTGGCCTGGTCGTACACCACCTGGCCGCGCGCGTCGGTCACCTTGAACACCGGGGCGTAGCCGTGCCCGATCAGGTACACCTTGGCCCCGTCGACCGACAGCGGGCGGTTGACCTCCAGGTGATCCGTGCGCACCGGCCCGCCGGGGTAGGCGGCGTAGCTGACCTGCGCGTCGAACGAGGCCGGCTGGCCCCGCTGCGCGCCAGAGGTGATGTAGCTGGCGTCGAACCGGTTCAGCGTGATCGTGAACGGCCCGAGGTCGGCGGCGCTGACGAGCCGGCCGGGGTAGAACTCGTCCAGCGCGCTCTGGGTGTCGGCGAACGTGGTGCCCTGCACGAGCAGCCGGTCGGCCTTGTAGCCGAATAGCCCGCCCAGCGCGACCGATACCAGGACCCCGAGCAGGGCCAGGTGAAACAGCAGGTTACCGGCCTCCCGGAGATATCCCTTCTCGGCCGACAGCCAGTGCTCGCTCGCGTCGGCAGGCCTGCGGAGCCGGAAACCGTGGCCGGCCAGGACCGTCGCGGCCACCTCGGCCGCCTGGGCCGGGGCCAGCGCGGTGGTGTACTCGGCGGATCGCGGCAGCCGGGTCAGGTGGCGCGGAGCCCGCGGCGGGAGGGCCCGGGCCGAGCCCGCCAGCCGGAACGTCCGGGGCACCACGCAGCCCACGAGCGAGGTAAACAGCAGCAGGTAGATGGCGGCGAACCAGGGTGCGGCGAAGACGTTGAACAGCCCGAGGTGGTTCAGCAGCGGCGCGAGTGCCGGGTGCGACGTGTAGTACTGCTGCACGCCCGCCGGGTCCGTGCCCTCCTGGGGCAGCATGGATCCCGGCACGCTGCCCAGGGCGAGCAGGAAGAGCAAGACCAGCGCGATGCGCATCGAGGTGAGCTGCCGCCAGCCCCACTTCAGCCAGTCGGCGAGCCCGAACGTGCCGGCCGCACGATCCCGGCTCCGCTCCTGGCGATCGTCCTGCTCGGCCGCCGACTCGAACGGGTCGGTCTCCGGCGCACGCACATCGGTCATGGGCTACCCCGCCGCCTTGCCGGTGACCGTGGCCAGGATGCCGGTCAGTTCCTGATAGGTCGCCGTGCCGAAGACCGCTCCGGCGATGTGCCCGGTCCGGTCGATCACCAGCGTAGTGGGGGTCCCGGCGATCGGCACAACCCCCGTGAAGTCGAGCGTTATCTCCGAAGCTGAATCGCTGACGCTCGGATAGGTGATGCCGAAGTCACGGGTGAAGGCGAGGGCGCTGGCCGTGGTGTCACGGACGTCCACGCCGAGGAACGCCACGCCGGCCGGCCGGTACTGCCGGGCCGTCACGGCCAGGGTCGGCGCCTCCTCGCGGCACGGGCCGCACCAGGATCCCCAGAAGTTGAGCACTACCACCTGGCCGCGGTAGGACGAGAAACTCAGCCGTGCACCGGTCAGCGTGGTGGCGGTGAAGTCCGGTGCCAGCGGGCGGTGCCCGGCCGGGTACAGCACGGCGCTGGTGCTGCCCGCGACGTCGGTCACGCCGCTGTTCCCGCCGGTGGCCCACCCGGTCAGCAGGACCACGGCCAGCGCCACCCCGGCCAGCACGGTCGCCGCCAAGACGACCACGCGACGCCGGGCTTTCACCACGGGGCTTTCAACACGGGGCTTTCACCACGAGGGGGTCCTTGCGGTCTCCTACAGGGGGTAGTACCGACTTATTGTGCCGCATCGTCCTGGGTGACCTGACGCCGGGCCGGCACGGCGTAGGCCACGCTGGCCAGGCGGTCACCGGAATAGGTGAAGCTGGTCACGCTGCCCAGCGCGCACTCCCGCATGGCCGGGTTGTGCCACAGCCGCCGGCCTTCGGCCGCCCGGCGGGTGACCCAGATGGGCAGCTGGTGGGTCACGCACACCGCCTCCTGGCCGGCCGCTGCCGCCCGTGCGGTCTCCATCATGGACTGCATCCTGGCGGCCACCTCGCGGTACGGCTCCCCCCAGGACGGCCGGAGCGGGTTGGCCAGGTGCGGCCAGTGCACGGGATGCCGTAGCGACCCGTCGCCCACGCCGAATTTCAGGCCCTCGAAATGATTCCAGGACTCGATCAGCCGGTCGTCGGTCACGATCGGCAGGCCGAGCCGCTCCGCGACCGGGCGCGCGGTCTCCTGCGCTCGCTCGAGCGGGGAACAGAACAGTGCCACCACGGCCCGTTCGGCAAAGAAATCCGCGGCGGCCTCCGCCATCGCACGCCCGTTCGCGGACAGATGGTAACCGGGCAGGCGCCCATAGATGATGCCGTGAGGATTATCCACCTCGCCGTGCCTGAGCAGGTGAACGACGGTCGTATCGGACATGGCGCGGCCAGCTTACACACTCCCCGGGGCGGCCCGGATCTTCCTGGCCGCTAAACCGGCCTCCGGGATCCGTCAGGCCTGGGCAGCGCGGGGTCCTGCGTCTGCTGGCGAGCCGGGAACAGCAGGCGGGATAGCTCAGCGAACTGCTGGTCAAGCAGCCGCGCCTTCTCCGCGTTACGGCCCGCCATCGTCTGGGTCAGCTCAGCCGAACGAGCCTGGAGCTCGGTGAACCGCTCGATCAGCTGGTCGACGTCGAAGGTCTTGGCGGGCAGGCAGAACTCCGACATCCCCATGTCCGCCATCAGGAAATCGTGCTTGCTGGCGTAGCTGAGCGACAGGGTGGGCTTGCCGAGCATGAGCGCGCAGAGCACGTTGTGATACCGGATGGCCACGACGGTGCCGACCTTCGCCATCTCCCGCAAGAGCACATCCAGTGAGGTCACGGAGTCGGCGACGGCCCACATCGGCTCGAGATCGGGCCGGTGGGCCCGCAGGTCGGCGACGATCTCCTCGAGCACGGCGTCGTCCCAGGAGTTGTCGCCCGGGAACAGCCGGATCCGGTAGCCGTTGTCCGCCAGCCACCGGACGAAACGCTTCGTCTTCTCCATGTAGGCCGCATTGATCTCGGCCGCCTGCGCGCGGTCTTCGTTGTTGCCGTAGAAGCCCATGATCCCCACCCCGACGGTCAGCGGGTCGCCGGGGCCGGCCGGAGGTACCCGAAGGGCGAACGCGAGGTCGGGATAGACAACGTCGTTCGTGACGTCGACGCCCGCTTGCCGCATGGCCTCATAGGACCCCGGGTCGCGATAGGAGCGGTAGAAGGCCAGCTTAGCCGCGGTGGTGATGAACAGCCTGGTCAGCCGCTGCCTGGCCCCGCTGGCTCCCACGCTGACCAGCGCCACCTTCGTCCCGGTCACTCTCCCGGACACGCTGACCAAGAACATCGCGTACGGATAGAACCACGGCCCGATGGGCAGCGTCACCTCCAGGGACCCGGCGCCGGGCACGATCACCGCATCGTGCTTGCGGACCCACGACGCCACCCGGTACGCATCGATGCCCTTACCCAGGACCTTGAACACGATGGCCTTCAGGCCAGAGGCGTGCTCATGCCTCTGGTACCAGTTCAGCGGGATGGCGGGGACGCCGTACCGGGCCTTGACCTTCTCCGGCCCGATGCACATGAAATCGACGATGGCGTCGTGATGATCACGCTTGAGCCAGTCGAGCACGGCGTCCAGGCTGCCCTCGTTACCGAGGTTGGGTGAGCCGATGTTGCCGAACAGGCCGACCCGGGGGGGCGCCGCGTTCATTGGTATCCCTCACATCTAAGACCGAATGGACGGGGCGGCGACATCCCCACCCGTAGCTATAGGACTCGAGACGGCTTGGCCTGATACACCGGCTGGCTGGACTAGCCGAGAATCACCGACTTGACGCAGGTGAACGCCTCGGCGTAGGGCGCGCGGCACTCCATCCCGCGCAGCCGGGCCAGTCCGAGGAATACTTCGTCGTCCCACCAGTCCCGGGCGCGCTGAGAGGGGAAGACCTTGTGCAGCAGCTCCGCCTTGCGTCGCGCCACGCTGGCCGGCAGGGGAAAGTACATCCATGGCCGGCCGAGGTCACCATCCCATTTCGGGATCTCGTAGGCGAGGTACAGCTGATCGCGGAAGACGGTGGGCACGATCTCGCTGATGGTCCGGTGATCCTGATGCGCATCGTCGCGCGCCGGGGCCAGGACGATGTCGGGCGAGCACGTTCGCGCCACTTCCTCCAGGATCTGCTTCACCTGGTCCCAGACCGCGGGCAGCTGGCCCTCGGGCAGGTCGTGCAGTTCGATGACGACATCTGCGCCGGGAAGGAAGGCATCCGCGGCGTTTCGCGCCTCGAGGTGGCGGTCCGCCGTTCCCGTCAGCACGACGTAGCGGACCTGCAGGCCTGGCTGGCTTCCGGCGAGAGTCAGCAGCGTCCCGCCGGCGCCGATCTCGATGTCGTCAGGATGCGCGCCGATCACGAGCAGGGACAGCGGCCTGCCTCCGGGCGCTCTCAAGTGCAGTGGCAGCATGACCGGATTACCCCGGCAAGGAGATGGCGGCCGGCGATCCTTCGCCCCCGGGCAATGCGGCATTGAGCGGCGGGGTCATGGCCGAGCGGTCCGGGTCCCAGATCATCCACGGGCAGGTGCCCCGGTGATACATCTCGTCCAGCTGCGCGCGTTCCTTCACGGTGTCGGCCGGCGACCAGTATCCCTTGTAGGGATAGGCGAGGACCCGGCCCAGCGGAACCAGCCGCATGATCGCGTCCTCGACGAGGTCTTCGCCTTCGTTGAGGTAGTCGAAGATCTCGGGGCGCAGCACGAAGTAGCCGCCGTTCTCCCACTGCCGCAAGTCCTGCATGGGCGTCACCTGGGTGATGAGCCCGTTATCGTCGATGTCCACGACGTGGTGCGACGATTTGGGCGGCACCGCCAGCAGGCTGGCTACCGCGCGGCTGGCTTCGAACCGCTCGATCATGTCCGGTAGCTGCGCGTTCGTCAGGACGTCCGCGTAGTTGGCCAGGAACATGGGCTCGTCTTCGACGAACCGCCGCACCCGGCGGAGCCGCTCTCCGATCGGCGAGTTCAGGCCGGTGTCGATCAGGGTGATCCGCCATTCGGAGATGTCGGTCTTGAACAGCTTGACGTCGCGGGCGCCGTTTTCGATGACGAAGTCGTTCGACTTGGTCTCGTCGTAGCTCAGGAAGAAATCCTTGACCGCCGAGGCGCCGTAGCCCAGGCAGATGATGAAGTCCTTGTGCCCGAAATGGGCGTAGTAGCGCATGACGTGCCAGAGCAGCGGCCGTTCCCCCACCATCGCCATCGGTTTGGGCGCCACGCTGGTGGCGCTCTCGCGCATCCGCATCCCAAGACCACCGCAGAACAGGACGACCTTCACGATTTTCCCCTCCCTACTCGCGGGGCAAGGAGGTCTCGCACAGCGCGAACAGCGAATAGACCCATCGCTGAAGCCCCCCCTCACCATGGCGCCCCGCGAAAGCCTCGCTGGCCCGTCATGGGCTCGCAGCAGCTATGGCGAAGCCCACGTATTGTACGTCCTCATACGAAATGACGCCCAGTGACGCCGGGCGGTTGACACGCCGACCGGGATTCGCGGGCGCATGAAGCCGGCCGGCGGCCGGGGTCAGGCGCCGAGCACGGCCGCGGCGGCCCGTGCGGCCGTGGGGAGAGCGTCGGCGATGCGGGCCAGGGCGGCATCGTCGTGGGCGGCGGAGACGAACCAGGCCTCATAGGGGGACGGCGGCAGGTACACGCCGCCGTCCAGCATGGCGTGGAAGAAGGCGGCGTACGCGGCGGGCGACTGGTCCTTCGCGTCGGCAAAGGACCGCACCGGCGCCGGCCGGCCCAGGAAGACCGAGAACAAGCTCCCCGCTTCCGACAGCCAGAACGGGGCGCCGGCGGCGGTCAGCGCCGAGGACGCGAGCTTGGCCACCGCATCGGCGGCGGCGCCGACGCGCAGGTACACCTCGGGAGTGCAGGCGCGCAGGGTGGCCAGCCCGGCCGCCACCGCGAGCGGGTTACCCGACAGCGTGCCTGCCTGGTAGACCGGGCCGGCCGGCGCGAGCCGCGACATGATCTCCGCCCGCCCGCCGAACGCGGCGGCCGGCAGGCCGCCGCCCATCACCTTGCCGAACGTGACCAGGTCACCCGCTACGCCGTCGACCCCGTACCAGCCGGACGGCGACACGCGGAACCCGGTCAGCACCTCGTCCATGATCAGCAGGGCCCCGGCCGACCGGCACAGCGAGGCGAGCAGGGCGTTGAACCCGGGCGCCGGCGGTACCACGCCCATGTTCGCCGGGCATGCCTCGGTGATCACGCACGCGATCGATTCCCCGCGCGCGGCGAACACCGCGGACACGGCGTCGACGTCGTTGTAGGGCAGCACGATGGTGTCGGCGGCCGCCGCGCCGGTGACGCCAGGCGAGTCGGGCAGCCCGAACGTCGCCACGCCCGAGCCCGCGGCGGCGAGCAGCGCGTCCACGTGCCCGTGGTAGCACCCGGCGAACTTGACCACCACCGAGCGTCCGGTGAACCCACGGGCCAGCCGGACCGCGGACATGGTGGCCTCCGTGCCCGAGTTGACCAGGCGGACCTGCTCCACCGGCGCCCGCGCGACGATCTCCTCGGCCAGCTCGACCTCGCCGGGCGTGACCGTGCCGAAGGAGGTCCCATCGGCCAGGGCCGCGGAGACGGCGGAGATGACCGACGGGTGCGCGTGCCCGAGGATCATCGGCCCCCAGGAGCACACCAGGTCGACGTACTCGCGCCCGTCCACGTCGGTCAGATAGGGCCCCGACCCGCGGACCATGAACCGGGGCACGCCGCCGACCGCGCCGAACGCGCGTACTGGGGAGTTCACCCCTCCCGGCGTGACCTCGCGGGCCCGGGCGAGCAGTTCCTCGCTGCGGCTGGCCACGCTAGTCCTCGCAGGCGTCGACGAGATACTCCAGCAGCCGCAGGGCATCCGGCAGCGGATGCTCCCGCGGGGAGCGGATCCAGCGCGCGGTGAGACCGGATGCGCACGCCGATGGCGGGGCGAGCACGTAGCTGTCCCGGCAGTGCCAGCGCAGGCCCTGCACCACGTTCTCCGGCTCGCAGTCGAGTCCGGAGGACCACCATTCGTCCTCGTCGGCGGGCGAGCCCCTCGTGATCACGAAGAACAGCATCCGGTCGTGGCCGAGCACGGCCACCGGGCCGACCGCCGTCCCGGTGAGGTCCATCCGCGCGAGCGCGGCGGAGCCGGCCGCGACCGGGACGTCGAGCACGTCGAAAACCCGGCCGGTGACCAGTATCACGTTGGCCTCCGGCCGGGCTTCCCACCAGCTCTCGATGACGTCGAGGTCCACGGTGGCCTGCATCTGCCAGGCGGGGGATATCGGATGTGCGCCGGGCGCGGGACATCCGACCCGGTCGCATGAGCACGCCCGGCCCGGCTCGATCGAGGCGCGGGTACCGCGGTAGGGGTGCGCGCCCGCGCAGACGGGCCACCCCATGGACGCGTAGTGCTCCGCCGCCGCGCCGAACGGCAGGCGCCGTTCGGCCGCCCCGCGGCGCCGCCGCACCACGTTGACCATTTGGTTCAGAACCCCCAAGACTCCGGGCCGGGCAGAAAGATACCGAACGGGACGCGGCGGGCCGCACGGCCGCTCCTGTCACCTATCGTAGAACACCGGCCACAGATCGGTACCCCATTCGGGTAATAGTGCCGGAAAGGCGGGTTCTGTCATCTCTGCCCGTGCTCGGGCACGGGCGTCGCCGCGGGCCGGTGGCTTACCGCCGGTAACTGTATACCCTTGACGGAAAGGGTGTAGCTGGAAATAGAGAAATTCTCGGGTACGCCATTCGTACTGCATATCTCCCAGCCGAAATCAATCGCGTTGAGCCCGCCCTTGGTGGCCGACAGGTAACCCGCCCGCTCAAGCCACTGGAAGACAGCCAGGATGTCCACCGTGCCGCTGGTCTCGTTTTTCTGCAGAACGAAAAAGAACGGGCCGCTCGGGTAGCCGTGGCTGACACCGTGGTCCATGTATATCCTGAATTGCTGGCCATTGAATGTGGCGGTTCCCAGGAGCGGCTGGTAGAACGTCTGGTGCTGGTTGTCAACCCAGATCATGACCTCGGTGTTCCAGCCGTTCAGCCAGATGTCGTACGCCGCCTCACCTATCGTGCCCTCCGTCGTGGGCATTGCCTCGGCGAACGTCGACACCAGCTTGCTGGCATCCGCCAGCGGGGCGGGCTGATTGTTGGCACCGAACAGCCTTTGGACGGCTGGATATGTCAGTACCGCCGTGTTGCCTTTGGCCATGGTGGAGACCACGCCCCAGCTGGACGACGAGTTGGCCCATACCTGCTGCTTGCCGCAGGCGGCCTGCGGGCAGTTCCACATATCGTTGCTTATATTGAGCCCTGTACTTGGGTCCGTCCAGCTTCCGGTCAGGGCCGTCGATTCGAATTTCGGGTGCGCTGGCGGCCCAGCGGCGCGCGCAGGAGAAGCAGCGATCCCAGCAGGCTCATTGATCGCTGCAGGATCATGGGTTTGCGAATGTACGGAAGTTCCAGCGCAGGCGGACGAGAACAATATCGTGACGGTGGCTATCATTACCGCTGGAAGGTATTTTTTCAAAACATGTTCCCCCACACTCTTCGGGCGAGCCGGTCCCAGCGCCATAGTAGCCTACCGCGCCAGTAACGATATGTCAGGTAAATGTTACTCTGAGTAAGAACGCCACATGGGTGCGGGGTCGAGCCACGACCCGTTCGGCATAAATTCATCACGCGAGCCGGCCGGTACGGTCACGGTTTGGCCACAGGTCAGCCGGCCAGCCGGCGCGCCGCCTCGACCGCCCAGTAGGTGAGGATGACGCCGGCGCCCGCGCGGCGGATCGCGGTGAGGGTTTCCATGATCACCCGGTCCCGGTCCAGCCAGCCGTTGGCCGCCGCCGCCTCGACCATCGCGAACTCGCCGCTGACCTGGTACGCCGCGACCGGCACCGGCACAGTCTCCGCGACCCGCCGGATGATGTCCAGGTAGGCCAGGGCCGGCTTGACCATCACCATGTCGGCGCCCTCGCCGAGGTCCAGCGCCACCTCGTGCAGCGCCTCGATCGCGTTGGCCGGATCCTGCTGGTGGCTGGCCCGGTCGCCGAACTTCGGCGCGCCCTCGGCGGCCTCGCGGAACGGGCCGTAGAAGGCGGACGCGTACTTGGCCGAGTAGGCGCAGATGCCCACGTCGCCGTGCCCGGCGGCGTCCAGCGCGGCCCTGATCGCCGCCACCTGGCCGTCCATCATCCCGCTCGGCGCGACCAGGTGGGCGCCCGCGTCGGCCTGGGCCACCGCCACGGAGGCGTAGCGCTCCAGGGTGGCGTCGTTGGCCACGTCGCCGTCCGCGGTGAGCAGGCCGCAGTGACCGTGGTCGGTGTACTCGCACAGGCACAGGTCGGCCATGATGACGCAGTCGTCGCCGACCTCGGCGCGCAGGTCGGCCAGGGCCAGCTGGGAAATGCCGGCCGGGTCGTCGGCCGCCGAGCCGCGGCCGTCCTTGGCCGCGGGCACGCCGAACACGATCAGTCCGCCCACTCCCGCGCCCGCCGCCTCCGCGGCCGCCTTGCGCAGGCTGTCCCGGGTGTGCTGGACCACGCCGGGCATCGAGCCGATCGGCTGCGGCTCGCCGATGCCCTCCTTGATGAACATGGGCAGGACCAGGTCGGCCGGGCGAAGCGAGGTCTCGGCCACCAGGGCGCGCAGGGCCGGCGTCCGGCGCAGCCGCCGGGGCCGGACGACGGGAAAGCCTGTGCTCATGCGATGATCCTCCTTACCGCAGGCGGCGCCGCGCACCGCGGCGGCGCTCGCTCGGCCGCCGGACCGGTTCCCCTGCCTCCCCGGCCGCGGCGCGGAGGGCCGCGCCGTGCTCGGCCATCGCGTCGACCAGGGCGGTCATCGACGGCTTGGGCGCCGTGACGTCCACCCGCAGCCCGAACTCGGCGGCGGTCTTGGCGGTCTGCGGGCCGATGACCCCGATTACCGTGACCGCGTGCGGCTTGCCCGCGATCCCGACCAGGTTCCTGACCGTCGAGGACGAGGTGAAGAGCACGGCGTCGAAGCCGCCGCCCTTGATCGCCTCGCGGACCGGCGCGGGCGGCGGCGCCGCGCGCACCGTCCGGTACGCCGTGACGTCCTCGGCCTCCCAGCCGAGGTCGATCAGCCGGGCCAGCAGGGTCTCGGTGGCGATGTCGGCCCGGGGAAGCAGCACCCGGTTGATCGGGTCGAGAACGTCGTCGTACGGCGGCCAGACCGCGGCCAGGCCCTCGGCCGACTGGTCCGCCTCCGGGACCAGGTCGGGCCGGATGCCGAAGTCGAGCAGCGCGGCCGAGGTCTGCTCGCCCACGGCGGCCACCTTGACCCCGGCGAACGCCCGGGCGTCCAGGCCGTACTCCTCGAACCGTTCCCGGACCGCGCGCACCGCGTTCACGGAGGTGAAGGCCACCCACTGGTACCGGCCGGTGACCAGCCCCTTGACCGCGCGCTCCATCTGCTGCGGCGTCCGCGGCGGCTCCACCGCGATCGTCGGCACCTCTTCGGGCACGGCGCCGTACTCGCGCAGCCGCTGCGAGACCACGGCGGCCTGCTCCTTGGTGCGGGGCACCAGCACCCGCCAGCCGAACAGCGGCTTGGTCTCGAACCAGGACAGCGTGTCGCGCGCGGCCACCGCCTCGCCGACCACGGCGATCGCCGGGCCCCTGGTGTTGGCCAGCGACACGCCGGCCGCCTTGAGGTCGGGACCGATGCGGCCGAGGGTGGAGGCCACGGTCTGCTGCGCGCTGGTGGTGCCGTCCCAGGTGATGGCCAGCGGCGTGGCTTCGGGCCAGCCCGCCGCGATCAGCATCTTGCCCAGCTCGGCCGGGCCCGCGTCGGCGCCGAGCACCACCAGCGTGGCCGGGCTGTAGGCCACCCGGCTGGCCTCGCCGGCCTGGATGATCCGCACCTCGGCGTTCGGGTCACTGGCCAGCGGGATGCCGGCGTAGGCGGGAACCGCGGTGGCCAGCGGCACCCCCGGGACGATCTCGAACCTGATCCCGGCCTGGGCGCACGCCGCCGCTTCGGCGGCCGCGCCGCCCAGCAGCGGATCGCCGGCGAACAGCCGGACCGCGAGCTGGCCGTCCTGCGCGGCCCGCACCAGCGCCCTGGCCGTCGCCGCCGCTTCGGCGGGCTCGGTCAGCTGAGCGTCCGGGCCCAGGTGACGCCGGGCGACCGCGGCCAGGTCCGCCGTCGCGACGACCAGGCTGGCCTGGCCGAGCAACTCGGCCGCGCGTACCGTCAGCAGCCCCTCGTCGCCCGGGCCGGCACCGACCAGGGCGACCCATCCCGAGGGCGGCCGCTCGATTGATCCTTGACTAGCACTCACTGCACATGTCCATTCGGTACTTGCGGACTGCTGACGAGATCTGCGGCCCCGCAGCGCAGCAGCTCCGCCGCGAGGTCTGCGCCGAGCCGGCGAGCGTCGGCCGCGGGCGCACTGCCGTGGGCACGCAGCACCCGGGTGCCGTCGGTGCTGAGCACGGCGGCGCGCATCAGCAGTGGCCCGGTACCCGCCGCGTACCCGCCGACCGGCGCGCTGCAGCCGGCCGCGAGCGCCTCGAGCAGGCTGCGCTCGGCGGCGGCGGCGGCCATGCTGGCCTCGTCGTTCACCGCCGCGAGCAGCTCGGTCAGCTCGGGCTCTGCGTCACGGCACTCGACGGCCAGCGCTCCCTGGCCGGGAGCCGGCAGCATCTCGTCGATCTCGAAGACCTGGGTGACGGCGCCGGTACGGCCGATCCTGGCCAGCCCGGCACAGGCGAGCACCACCCCGTCGAGCTCGCCGTCGGTCACCTGGCTCAGCCTGGTGCCCGCGTTCCCGCGGATCGGCACGCACCGCAGGTCAGCCCGGAGCCCGAGCAGCTGCGCGGCCCGCCGCGGGGAACCGGTCCCGATCCGGGCCCCGGCGGGCAGGTCGGCGAGCTTGGCGCCGTCCCGCCCGACCAGGGCGTCCCGCGGGTCATCCCGCGGCGGTACCGCGGCCAGCGCGATGCCCGCCGCGGGTCCGGCCGGCAGGTCCTTCAGCGAGTGCACGGCCAGGTCCACCTCGCGGCCGAGGAGGGCTTCCCGCAGCGCGCTGACGAAGACGCCGGTCCCGCCGATCTGGGTGAGCTCGGCCCGGCTCACGTCACCGAGCGTGGTCACGCCGACGATCTCCACCCGGCGGCCGGTCCGCTCGGTGATCATGTCGGCCACCTGACGGGACTGCGCGATGGCCATGGGACTCTTGCGGCTGCCGAGCCGCAGTATCCGCCCGGAAGTGGGCCCGGAGATGGGCACCGTCATCTTGTGTCCTCCTGCTCCGTGGCGGCGCGGGTGACGGCCTCGACCGCTCGCGGGTCCAGGTCGAACAGGACCCGCAGCGCGGCGGCGTACTCTTCGCCCCCGGGCGAGCCCGCGAGTTCCTTGACCCGGACCGTCGGCGCGTGCAATAGCTTGTCTACCACTCGGCGCATGGTCTGGGCTATTTCATCCAGCGCCCGCCCGCTCAGGCCGTCCGCGCTCAGCCGGCCCGACAGCCTGGCCATCTCCGCGTCGACCATGGTGGCCGCCTTGGCCCGCAGGGCGACCACGGTCGGCGCGACCCGGGCCGCGTCGACCGCGGACCGGTAAACGGCCAGCTCGGCTTCGCAGATGGCCCGGACCGCGGCCACGTCATCGGCTCCGGCCGCGGTCCCGTGATCGCTGAGCCGGTCCATGCCGATCACCACGACACCGGGCAGGTCGGCCACCGCCGGCTCCACGTCACGCGGCATGGCCAGGTCGAGAACCACGAGCGGGCCGCGGCGCCCGCGTCCGGCGAGCGCGGCGGCGGCCAGGTCCTCGGTGATGACGTGGCCCGCCGCGCCGGTGCAGGAGATGACCAGATCCGCGGCGGCCAGCGCGGGGCCGAGCCCGTCGAGCGGCACCACGTTAGCGCTCACTTTCGCGGCCAGGCGCTCAGCGTGCCGGCGGGTCCGGTTCGCGACCGCGATGCTCGCCGCGCCGCTCCGGCTGGCCGTGGCGGCCGCAAGCGTGCTCATCGCGCCGGCCCCGACCACGAGCACGTCGCGGCCGGAGAGTCCCCCCGCGGAGTTCCCGGCGGGACCGAGGTGGGCGGCGGCGAGCTCGACCGCCACGCTCACCAGGCTCTGGCCGGCCCGGTCGATGCCGGTCTCGGCCCGGGCCCGCTTGCCCGCCCGCAGGGCGAGCCGGCCGAGTTCGCCCAGCACGCGGCCGATCGTGGCGTGCTCGTCGGCGAGCTTGAGCGCGGCGCGCACCTGGCCGATGATCTGCCCCTCGCCGACCACCACCGAATCCAGGCCGCAGGCCACGGCCAGCAGGTGAGCGACCGCCCGGTCCTCGTAGTGCACGTACAGATGAGGGGTGAAATCCCGGGCCTCGGCGCCGCAATGGCGGACGAGCAGCTCGCAGATGGTGGTGACGGCCGCGTGGAACCGGTCCACGTCGGCGTAGACCTCGACCCGGTTGCAGGTCGAGACGATGAAAGTCTCGGCCACGGGGTCCGCGAGCGCCACGTCGCGGAGCAGCTTGGTGAGGGTGTCCCCGCTCACCGCGGCCCGCTCCAAGATCGCGACCGGTGCGCTCTTGTGGCTGAGGCCGACCACCAGCACGCTCACCGGGTCACCGCCTAGGCCTGTGCCGCGAGTTCCGAGGTCACCGGTTGCCTCGCGGCGGCCGCGTGCATCCCGTTGAGCGCACCCGGGTGCCCGCCGCCGGGCTCGGCTCCGGGCCGGGCGCCCGAACGGCGCTGGGCGTGGAAGGCGAGAATCTGCAGCTCGATCGAGAGGTCCACCTTCCGCACGTCTACTCCCTCTGGCACGGTCAGCACGAGTGGAGCGAAATTGAGGATACTCGTGACGCCCGCCGCGACCAGCCGGTCGCAGACGGCCTGCGCGGAGGAGGCCGGGACCGCGATCACGCCGATCGCCACCTTGTGCCGGGCCACCACGGCTTCGAGCTCGTCGACGTGGCGCACGGTCAGCCCCGCGATCCTGGTACCCACGATAGCCGGGTCCGAGTCGAGCATGGCGGAGATCGTGAAGCCGCGGGAGACGAACCCGCCGTAGTTGGCCAGGGCCCGCCCCAGGTTCCCGGCTCCGACGATGACGACCGGCCAGTCCTGGGTCAGGCCCAGCGTCCGGGATACCTGGTAGACGAGGTAGTCGACGTCGTAGCCGACCCCCCGGATCCCGTAGGAGCCGAGGTGGGACAGGTCCTTGCGGAGCTTGGCCGAGTTGACGCCCGCGGCCGCGGCGAGTTCCTCGCTGGCCACGGTGCTGATGCCGCGCTCGGCCAGCCCGTACAGCGCCCGCAGGTACACCGGCAGCCGGGCCACGGTGGCTTCGGGTATTCCGCCAGACGTGCCGCTGATCTCCGGCGGCATAGCGTTACTGTGCATCGCGGCAGCGCTCCTGGGCTCGGGCTCCTGGGGGTTTGGGGCTCCCGGTGCTGGCGGGGCATGAAGCCTGCGTCAGCCGACGTTCCACGGTATGTCAATCCACGGTACGCCTTTGTGCATCGATTCACAAAGTCGCCGACCCAGCGGCCGCTCCCGGCTTCCCACGGGCCTCACAGGACGAGCCTAGCTAGGTCAGGACTGCTCGCCGAGGGCCGCTCGCAGCCGGGTCTCGCTCACCCGCCAGAAATCGATCTGCACGCCGTCGACCAGCGTCACCGGGATCTTGTCCCAGTACTCGCGCATGTCCTGAGGCGAGGCGGTGATGTCGCGCTCTTCCCAGCCGACACCCAGTTCGGCGGCCACCCGCTCGATCACCGCCCGCGCATCGTCGCAGAGATGACAGCCGGGTCGTCCGAGCAGCGTGATGCGGTTCACACCCGGCGTCCGGGTCTCCACGTCAGGTCCCGCCGTAGCGGCGCTCGCCCGACGGCAGCCGCCGGTCCGGCCGCGGCGGCAACGGCTCGAGGCTCTGCGGCCGGAAGGCCGCCGCGGGAGGCTGGCCCCGCGGCGCCGTGAGGGCGGCCGAGGCGGGCTGGCCGAGCGGCCGCGGGCTGGCCGGCCGCGGACCCGGCGGCTGCGCGCCCGGCGGCTGGGGGCTCAGCGGCTGGGGGCTCGGGAGCGGGGCGACCTTGGCGTACTTCAGCCGCAGCTCGATGACGTTCATGGCCAGCACGCACGCCCTGCGGTCCGCCACGAAACGCTTCATGTAGGGCTGGTTCTCATGGCTCTCGAATGCGGCCCGGTCCCGGTAGATCTCGTAGAAGATGCGCTGCAGCGGCGCGTTCGGCACGAGGTGAATGACGTAGACCAGGGTGTCTGGTTCCCTGGTCCTGACCTCCTCCGCCGCCTGCTCGGCCAGCCGGTCGAACTCGGCCACCCGGTCATCGAGCAGCGTGAAAATCAGGATCCGGCCGTACGGCGGGGCCGCCGGGGCGGGCGGCGGTGCGAGTTCGGCCTCGGCGGCGCCGCGGCTGGCGGCCTGATGTGCCTCCCGTGGCGCGAACGCCGGGCCGGCCGCGCCCGGACGACCCAGGGGCCCACCCGGCGGCCGGCGCTCGGCATCGCCCCATCGGCCGGGGTCGCCCGGAACGCGGAGATCACCGGGAGCGCGCGGTCCGCGGTGCCCGTTCGCCGGGTACGGAACGTCGCGGCGGTCGTAACTGTCCACTGTGCAGCTCCCAGGATCGTGGCTCGCTCCGGCCCGGCCCGGCCCGGCCTCGAGCCTGGCCGCGCCGAACCAGGCCAGCGCGGCCGCCAGCAGAGTCAGCAGGGGGTAGGCCGACCGGGTCGGCAGCGGGAAGCGCAGCCCGACGGTCAGGAACACCGCGACGCCGGCCGCCGCCGCCCCCGGCAGCGCGCCAGGCCACGGCCCGCCGGTCCTGGCTCGCGTCGCGGCCAGGCCGATGCTCGCCGCGGCGAGGATCACCGCGACGGCCTGCGCCGCGTCCAGCGCGTAGTGCGAGGGGGGCTGGTAGTGCGCACTGGCGAGCGGCCAGGCCTTGCCGAACGCCTCGGCGGTCAGCGGGTCGGTGGCCAGGATCACGCTCCCGACCACGGTCAGCGCGCCGCACGCCAGCCGGGTGCCGAACCGGGCGGCATCACCCGGCCAGACCACCTCGACCAGGCCCCAGGCCAGCCACAGCGGCGCCAGCAGCAGCGCGAACAGCTGGACGGCCCGGAACGTGGCCGACCCGAACCCGCTGGCGAAGCCCAGGCTCTGGGCGGCCAGCGCCACGGTCAGGGCCAGGGCAGCCGCCGTCCACAGGATCGTGCCGAGCCTCGGGTGGCGGACCGCCCGCCCGGCGAGCAGGCCGGTGGCCACGGCCGCGACCAGCACGCCCGCGAAACCGATCAGGGCCGGAAGTGACATCAGTCCCGCTGGTGCACCGCGCCCGGCCGTGCCGCGATCATGGCCGGGACCCGGCTACTTCTTGTTCCGGCGCTGGATACGCGTCTTCTTCAGCAGCTTGCGGTGCTTCTTCTTAGCCATGCGCTTGCGGCGCTTCTTGATCACAGAGCCCACGGGACCACCCTTCTAGGCATTGCGGATGACGGGCACGCCAACACGCTCGCCCGGTCAGGGCGGCTGGCACCCAACGTTAGAGATTACCGTTCCTACTGAACTAGCGCGACGTAGTCATGTCTAGCCGGCGGCCCCGGACGGTCTTGGGCTGCCTGGTTGCCTGCCGTGCTCCGGTGAGGCCATCCGGTCTTGGCGCCGGGTGGCTGCCGGGGGTCTCGTGGGGTGGCGGGTTTCCTGGGTGCGGTCTCTCGCGCCGGGTGGTCCGGGGCCGCGCCTGGGCTGGCCATCCCGCCTCCTCCGGGGCGGTCTGGTTCCCTGTCGCGCGGCGCCTGGCCCGGTGCCCGAGCCCGCGTCGCCCGATCACCAGCGCCGCCGCGTGGTGACCGGTCGCCTTCGAATGGTGCTCCCGCAACGGCCGCAGCCAGTGCTCGGCTCCCCAGCGGGAGGTGTAGGCGGGATCGATGACGATGACCGACAGGCCAGCGTTGGATGCCATCTGGGTGAGACGGTCGCGGAGCCTGCCGGTGGGGATGCCGGAGACCAGCCGCCGAAAGGCCTTGCCGCGGCTGCCACGCGAGGGGCGGCTGCCGTAGCGCTCACGTCCCTCGGCGCGGACGGCGGCGAAGTCGAGGTCCTCCATCACCACAGCGCGGGCACCGTGCTGCCTTGCAGTGGCGATAAGGCTGGTGACGGCGGTCCGCAGCCGCCCGTCACGAGCGGTGGCGGACAGCCCGGCCAAGTCCAGGCCGATCGTGGCCGGGGGGCCGAGGATGTTGCCATCGGGCGCGACGACGGCCACGGCGAGGTGGCCGTCGTTGACGTCCACCGCCACCACTGGATGCTGCCGCAGGTCATCCAGCGACGCCGCACGGACGCGTGTGATCTTCCACGAGGCGTCCAGGTACCAGCGGTCCCGCGCCGGGTCGTGGCTGATGTCGTAGCGGACAGCCCCGGCGGCTGCCTGGGCGGCGACCTCATCCCCGCGGTAGGAGAACTGCACCGGGCACGACAGCCGGTACCGGCCGTGCGGCCGGTTCGCGAGATGGGCCAGCGGGGCGGGGAGCTTGACCTCCAGCCCGCCCTCGTCCGGATTCCAGCGGATCGTCTCGTTGCCCCACGCCTTGTCCTTCTCCCCGTCGGCAGTCAGGAACAGCCGGGCCGACTCCCACTCCGCCCGCCACTGCTCGTCGGTGAGCCCGGCAGCGGCGAGGCTGCCGCGCTTGCGCAGCAGGGCCCTGCCGCCTCGCACCACCGACACCGCCCCCGCCTCCAGCTGCCGCTCGATCCGGGCGAGCCGGGCCTTGAGCGACTGCAGGCGGATGCTCTTGGCGTGCCGCTCGGCGGCGGTGGCATAACCGCGGATCCGGCCGACCCTGCCTCCGGCAGGGACGGCCAGCCGCGCCTCAATCCGGCCGATGCGGGCGGTCAGGCTGGATTTCCCAGCGCGCAGGTTCTGCTCCGCCAGCCGCCACTGGTCCTCACTGGTGCGGGTGATCGCCCCGGCCCACCGCGAGGAGGACTCTGCGGTCAGCGCCCGCTTCCGCACGGCACGGGACGCTGCCCGGCGCCTCGCGTCCAGCCGCCCCTCCGCGCACCGCGCCGCCAGGTCACGGCCTGCCAGCGACCCCAGGTACGTGCCCGCGGCCCATAGCACGGCCCCGTCGTCCAGCGACACCCGCAGCCGGGCCCGGACCCGCACTCCTCCCGGCGCTGCCGCCACGAACGGCGCCGCAACCGGGCGCAGGCAAGCACTCACCAGCCCGACACCCGCCCTCCCGAGACGGGCCGCAGTCTATAGTGCGCACATTCGAAACCTGCCATAAAGCTAGGGTACGTCTTAGTGCTTACTTTCGTTATCTACGACACGCCGAAAGAGCAAACGGTTCTGACCCCGACGCGGCGTGCTGGTGCGCCCGATCACAGGAATCGGCTCTCTTCCCCCGGGCCAGGACCTGTTTCCCTGGTGACCAGGCGCGGCCGTGGGGCAGCCATACAATACGGCGGCGTTCGCGCCGCTACCCGGTCCGCGACACGGGACTCCGGCCCGGGCGCCCCCCAGGCCCAGGGGCCGCTCACCCGGAGCCTGCCTCAGCTCACGCGGTGCCGACGAAGGCGGCTCTCAGGTACTGATTGACTGCCTGTTCGGGGACGCGGAACGAACGTCCCACGCGGATCGCTTCCAGTTCGCCGGAGTGCACCAAGCGATACACGGTCATCTTTGACACGCGCATGATCAAGGCCACTTCGGCGACGGTGAGAAACCGGACGTCACTAAGGGGAGTTTCGCTTGCCATGCAGTTGCCTCTTCCGCACGAAGCCGAGCACTTGACGGGATTCAGCGCACCAGTCACGTACGTCTCCAGGGTAAGACCCGTACGAAAAAGAGCAACCCCGACCATAGCCTCATTGTTGTTACGTTTGGCCCTAATCGCCCCGGCCCGCTTACGCAAACGCCGGAGGTCAAGTGGGATGCACGTGCATATGCAATCGTCATTGTCGACAATCAGATGAGTGCTGCATTGAAGAAAAACCGGCCAGCAGGCCGTCGGCTCGCCCTTTTGCGATCTCCGTCACATCGGCGGATGCAGACCGTGCCAGGCAAAAGTGGCGCGGCATGTGGTCACGATCGAGGAGTCGACAGCGTCGCCGGGATCAAGCCCCGCGGTGACCGGGATATAGTCCGCGGGCTGCCCGTCCGTCATCACCGTGGGCGCGTCTTCGCCGACCCGGTCGGTGGCCAGGTCCCGCCAGCGGGCCGGCACGGCCCGGGTGGGGTCGACCGGTTCGCCTGCCGCGACCCCCAGCAGATGGGTCCACGACCTCGGCACGACCTGGACCAGCTCGTACCCGCCGCCGCCGGTGAGCAGCCACCGGCCGCCGGCGACCTCGTGGGCCAGGTCGTGGACCATGAGCGCGGCGCGCCGCTGCGCATCGATGCTGAGCTCGAGGTGGGCCAGCGGGTCGAGCCGGTGGCTGTCGCAGCCGTGCTGGCTGACCAGCACCTCGGGCCGGAAGGCGCGCAGCAGCGCGGGAACCACCGCGTCGAACGCCCGCAGCCAGCCCGCGTCGCCGGTGAAGGCCGGCAGGGGCATGTTGACCGCGTAGCCGCGGCCGTCCCCGCTGCCGATTTCCGAGGCCAGCCCGGTCCCGGGGAACAAGGTGGCCGGGTGCTCGTGCAGGCTGATGGTCAGGACCCGCGGATCGTGGTAGAATGCCGCCTGCACGCCGTCACCGTGATGCACGTCGAGATCCACGTACGCGACCCGCTGGGCGCCGGCGTCCAGCAGCCAGCTGATCGCGATGGCCGGGTCGTTGTAGACGCAGAAGCCGCTGGCCGACCGGCGCATCGCGTGGTGCAGGCCGCCGGCGATGTTGGCCGCGTGGAGGGCCTCGCCGCGCCAGACCGCGCGGGCGGCCGCGAGCGTAGCGCCCGCGACCAGCGCCGAGGCTTCGTGCATGCCGGCGAACACCGGATTGTCCGGGGTGCCGAGCCCGTACCGGAGGTTGCCGAGCCCGTCGCGGCCGGCCTGGCGCACCGCGTCGATATAGGCCGGGTCGTGCACCAGCGTGAGCTCACCCATGTCCGCCGGGGCCGGGTCCACCAGCGACACCGAGGGCAGCTCCAGCACGCCGAGTTCGCGGGACAGCGCCATCGTCAGCTCGACCCGCACCGGCGCCAGCGGATGACCGGGCCCGAAGTCATAGCCGGTCAGGCGCTCATCCCAGGCCAGCGTGAGCGGGCCGGCCACTACCGCCTCCCGCCGGCGGCGCCCGGCGGCCCGTCCGGGCCGGACGCGGCCGGATCGGCGCCGAGTTCCCGGCCGCGGTCGCGGGCCGCCTCGATGGCGGCCAGGAACGCGGCTCGCACCCCGTGCCGTTCGAGCTCCCTGATCGCGGCGATCGTGGTGCCGCCCGGCGAGGTTACGGCCTCGCGCAGGATCACCGGATGCTCGCCCGACTCCCGCAGCATGGTGGCCGCGCCGTAGACCGCCTGGGTGACCATCTCCAGGGCGGCGCCGCGCGCCATGCCGAGCAGGATGGCCGCGTCCACCATCGACTCGACCAGGTAGTAGACGTACGCCGGCCCGCTGCCGGACAGCGCGGTCGCCGCGTCCTGCTGTGATTCGGGTATGCGCAGCACCTTGCCCACCGGCCGGAACAGTTCCTCGGCCCGGCGCAGGTGCTCCTCGCCCGCGTACGACCCGGCCGAGATCACGCTCATCGCCTCGTCCACCAGGACCGGCGTGTTCGACATCACCCGGACGACGGGCACCTCCTCGGCCAGCCGCCGCTCGATGAACCCCGTGGTGATCCCGGCCGCCACCGAGACCACCAGCCGGTCCGGCGGGACCGCCGGCGCGATCTCCGCCAGCAGCTTGCCCATGTCCTGCGGCTTGACCGCCAGGACCAGCGTGCCGGCCAGCTTCGCGGCCGACGCGGCGTCGGTCACCTGGATCCCGTACCGTTCGTGAAGCTCAGCGCCGCGGTCCTCGCGCCGGACCGCGGCGACGACGGCCGCCGGCGACCGGCCCGCGCGCAGCAGCCCGGACAGCAGCGCCTCGCCCATCTTGCCGGTGCCCAGAATCGCGATCATGAGTCTGGACCCTACGTTCCCGGCCGCAGCGAGCGCAGGAAGAAGGCGAGGTTGGCCGGACGTTCGGCCAGCCTGCGGACCAGGTAGGCGTACCAGTCGCCGCCGTAGGGGACATAGACCCGCATGCGCGCCCCGGCGTTGGCCAGCCGCCGCTGCTCGGCCGGGCGGATCCCGTACAGCATCTGGTACTCGAAGCTGTCCGGCGCGCGCCCGGTGAGGTGCGCCAGCGACCCGGTGATCTGGATCAGCCGCGGGTCGTGGGTGGCGAGCATCGGATACCCCGGCCCGTTCATCAGCACCCGCAGGCAGCGCCCGAAGGACAGGTCCACATCCCGGCGCGCGGTAAAGGCGACGGTATCCGGCTCGCTGTAAGCACCCTTGCACAGCCGGACCCGGACGCCGTGGCCGGCCAGCGCGCGGCAGTCCGCCTCGGCGCGCCGCAGGCAGGCCTGCACCACGCAGCCGAGGTCGGGGTGCTCGGCGCGCAGTTTCGCCGCGATCTGCAGGGTCGGCTCGACGGCCGCGTACTCCTCCGCGTCGAGCGTCACCGTGGTGCCCGCCTCGGCCGCGGCGGCGCAGATCCGCGCGATGTTGCCCGCCGCGGTGCCGGCGCCGAGGTACAGCCCGACCGCGGTCGCCTTGACCGAGACCTCCGCCGCGCCGCCGTGGGTGAGCCTCTCCGCGCCGAGCTTGCCGAGCAGGTGCACGTACTCGTCGGTGACCACGGCGGCCTGCGCCTGGTCCTTGGTGTCCTCGCCCAGGTAGTCCAGCGTGACCAGGAGGCCCGCGGCCCGCAGCGCCCGGGTCACCCGCACCGCGTCCTGCGCGGTTTCCCCGGCCACGTAGGAATCGACGACGGCGCGCGTGGCCGGCGCGGCCGTGATGAGCCGGCGCAGCCGGGGACTGGCTGAGGCCGCGAGCAGGGTCCTGCGCAGCACGGGCTAAACCCCTTCCTCCCCCTTTGGTGGAATCCTCAGACTATCTGCCGTCTGCGCACGCTGACCTGGACGTTCGCGCCCGCGTCCGGCGGCACGATGACTTCCTGGGCGGCGGCGACGCCGCCGGCGAGCAGCGTCGCGCCGACCGGCACCGTGCGCTTGACCAGCGCCAGGCCGATCGGGCCGAGTTCGTAGTGCCGCGCCGCCGATCCGGTGAAGCCGACGGCCGCACGCTTTTCACCACCGGGTTCACCACCGGCCAGCTCGACCGGGTCGCCGTGGGCGGGCAGCCGGTCCACGCTGCCGTCCAGGTCCAGGAAGACCAGCCGCCGCGGCGGGTGGCCGAGGTTGTGCACCCGCGCCACCGTCTCCTGGCCCCGGTAGCAGCCCTTGTTCAGGTGCACCGCGGTTTCGATCCAGCCGACCTCGTGCGGGATGGTCCGGTGATCGGTGTCCAGGCCGAGCCGGGGCACCCGCGCGGCGATCCGCAGCGCCTCGAACGCCCACATGCCCGCCAGCGCGCCCCCGCGCCGGATCATCTCGGCGGCCGCGTCGGGCAGCAGGTCCCGTGCCACGATCAGATCGATTGACCCGAACGGACCCGGCTCCACCCTCGCCCGCACTCCCTCCAGCTCCGCGGCGATAGCGCCGCCCGAGGGGCCCAGCACGGTGAGCACCGCGTAGTCCTGGCTGACGTCGGCGACCTCGACCCGCAGCATGAACCGCATGGATTCCAGGAACGCGAGGAGACCCGCCGCGGTGCCCGGCTCCACGTGCACCCACACCGAGGTGCCGTCGTCGGTCAAGGTGAGATGGTGTTCCACGTGCCCGGTCGGGCTGAGGATGAGGGCCTGGGCACTCTGGCCGGCCGTCAGCTTGTCCAGGTGCTGGGTGGTCAGGCTGTGCAGCCAGTTCAGCCGGTCCGGGCCGGTGATCGTCAGCACGCCGCGGTTGGAGCGGTCCACCAGCCCGGCAGCGCCCTCCAGCGCGCGCTGTTCCCGCATCGGGTCGCCGTAGTGGGCGGCTACGCCCTGGTCCGGCCAGCTCGCCTCGACCGCCCCCGGTTGTTCCAGCAGCAGGCTCTTGTCGTTCACGGATCCTCCGTCCGGCAGTCGCGGCAGCGGCCGAACACGGTGAGGTGCCCGACGTCGGTCTCGAAGCCGTGCCGCTCGTTCAGCGCGGTGATCAGCGAGCGGATCGCGTCCGGGCCAATCTCGCTCACCCGCCCGCAGTCGCCGCAGACCAGGTGCACGTGGTCGGCGTGGCTGGCCAGGTGGTAGATGGGCGCCCCGTGCCCGAGGTGGGTGTGGGTGACCATGCCGATCTGCTCGAGCAGCTCGAGCGTCCGGTAGATGGTCGAGATGTTGACGCCGCGCGCCGTCTGCTGGACCTGCGCGCCGATCTCTTCCGGGGTCGCGTGGTCCAGCCGGGCCACCGCCTCGAGCACCAGCTGGCGCTGCGGCGTCACCCGGTAGCCGCGGGCCCGCAGCTGCTCGTCCCACTCGCGCACCGGCAGACTTGGTGACGCCGCCTCCCGGTCCATGGGCCCATAGTAGTTGGGGTGATCGGGCACACGGCGAAATGCTCTTGCCCAGCGGCCTGCTTCGCGGCTAACGTGCGAGGTACGCGGGAAAGGAGGTGGTCCGAAAGCATGCATAGACAACGGACTCGTGAGGTGGCTGTCAGCTAGCCGCCTACTTGCCGGCATGACGTCCAGCGAGGCGGCGGCCGGCTAAAACCTGGCAGACACCGGGTCCCCGGGCTGGCCGACCTTGTCCAGTCGGCCCCTGCGCAGCGCCACTGAGGTGCGGGCAGGAGTCGCCCGGGGATTCCTTATGTTCCGCCGCTGACCCGCTTGAGCTGGGCTGACAGGTGCGGCTGGAGCGGCTGGCCCATGGCCGCCATGTCGTACGCGTAGGCCAGATCGCCTCCGGCCAGGCCGTAGAGCCGGTGCCCGGCGGTCACTTCCTTGGCCGTGGCGGTGCGGGCCACCACGTCGGTGGCCATCTCGATCCGGGTACCGGTGACCTCGCCCAGGTAGATCTCGACGATCCCGGTGGGGTGGGCGAGCATCACCTCCACCTGGTTATCGGGCCGGGGGCGCCAGTAGCCGGACTCGGTGCCGAGCGGAAGGCCAATCTGCCCCTCCTCGTCGAGCCGCCAGGTCCGGCTGACGTAGCTGAGGAACGGCTTGCCGTTGTGGCTGAACTCGATCTCCTGGCCGAACCTGAACGACTCGATGGTCGGGTACCCGCCGATCCCGGCGCCTTCCCACCGCCCGAGCAGGAACGCCATCGGCGCCAGGTCAGGATGAATCGCCACGGCGCCTCTGTCGTCTTCCGGCGGCCAGGTAGACCCGCCCGGCCACGTACGCGCACACGACCGCGACGGCGGCGAACACGCAGATCAGGATCGCGGCACTCAACATCCCGTGCATAAGCCGCAAGTGTAGAGCCGCTCTCGGCGGGCGAGCCCGCGGCGCGCCGCAGCCACCCTGTTCCGCCCGATCTGCCGAGGCTAGAGTTGCGCCATGGCTGAGCGTTCACTCGTCATCAAGGTCACGGCCGGCAAGGACGACCCGGAACGGTGCAATCAGGCCTTCACGGTCGCCGCGGCCGCGGTCGCCAGCGGAGTGTTCGTGTCCTTGTGGCTGACCGGGGAGTCGGCCTGGTTCGGGCTGCCGGGCCGCGCGGAGGATTTCTCGCTGCCGTACGCCGCGCCGCTGGCCGACCTGCTGGCCGGGGTGCTGGCCGGGGGGACCGTGACGGTGTGCACGCAGTGCGCCGCCCGCCGGGACATCACCGCCGACGACGTGATCCCCGGCATCCGCATCTCGGGGGCGGCCACCTTCGTCGCCGAAATCATGGCCGAATGCGCCCAGGCCGTGGTCTACTAGCCCGGCCGTCTGAGGGTCGTGGGGCCCGGACCGCCTATGCCCTCTGGCTGGCCATGCTGCCAGCTCCTTCAGCGCGGGACGTCCTGAAGGCAGGCGAGTGGCAGCGGGAACCACCGGAGCGCCTCGAAGTCCGGAGGCAGACCCGTTGGCCCTTCGTCGAGCCGGTCGGGGAGCGTGGCGATCAGCTCGCGCGCCTGGCGGAGATAGCCGGGGAACACGTCCTCGCCCAGGTGGCCGCCGCGTCGGGGGCAGGCCATCTCGCCGTCTTGGCCGTAGGTGACGTCGGCCAGGGTGAGCGGGGGCCGCGGCGGCCCGCTGGCGTGCCGCCACAGCCCCGTGCGCGGGTCGAACCGGTATTGCGGCAGCAGCCGGTAGCCGTCGGCGGCGATCAGCTCGACCGCTGCGGCGATGTAGTCCGCAGTCGCCGGGGAGATGAAGTAGTTCAGGTTGACCCTGGTCCAGCCGGGCTTGATGCCGTCGCAGCCGTGCCCGATCTCCTCGCGCAGGGCGTGCGAGCGGACCGGGCCGATGGCCAGCAGCCGGTGCCCGTACGGGCCGGCGCACGAGCAGCCGCCGCGGGCCTGGATGCCGAACAGGTCGTTGAGCAGCGCCACGACGAAGTTGTGGTGCAGGTACTGCGGGCCGTGGCGGATGCGGAACGAGACGATGGACAACCGGACGGCCTGCTGGTTACCGAGCACTTCGATGCCGGGGCGGGCGGCCCAGCGGTGCAGCGCGTGCTGCCACAGCTGCTGCTCGCGGACGGCGATCAGGCCGGTGCCGACCGCCTGCTTGAGGGCGAAGACCAGCCCGGCGCGGATCGATTCCACGATGGCGGGGGTGCCGCCCTCTTCACGCGCGACCGGATCGTCCAGATACTGGTGGCCGATGGGGTCGACGAACGCCACGGTTCCCCCGCCGGGGGCCGTGGGGACCGCATTGCGGACCAGTTCGCGGCGGACGACCAGCACGCCGGGAGTCTGCGGGCCGCCAGGGAACTTGTGCGGGGAAAGGAACACCGCATCCTTGTGGTCGGCCGCACCTGGGCGCGAGGCGGCGACCCGGATCGGCACGTAGGGCGCGGCGGCGGCGTAATCCCAGAACGACAGGGCACCGTGGGCGTGCAGCAGCGCGGCGATTGTGTCGGTGTCGGTCAGGATGCCGGTCACGTTGGAGGCGGCGGAGAAGCTGCCGATCAGCATGGGGCGCTGTGCGTAGCACCTGAGCTGGCGGTCCAGGTCAGCGAGGTCGATGTGGCCGTCGGCGTCCTCGCCGATGACCACCACCTCGGCGATGGACTCGCGCCAGGGCAGCTCGTTGGAGTGATGCTCGTATGGGCCGACGAACACCACCGGCCGTTCGGCCTCCGGGATTCGCCGGCTGAGCTGATACCGCTCGTCCAGCCCGGCCGGGATGCGCAGCTCCAGGATGCCGATGAGCTTGTTGACCGCGGCGGTCGCGCCCGACCCGCAGAAGATCACCAGGTTCTCGGCGGTGCCGCCGACCGCATCGTGGATGATCCGCCGGGCATCCTCACGCAGCCGGGTGGTGGCCAGGCCGGTGCCTGAACTCTCGGTGTGGGTGTTGGCGTACCGGGGCAGGACCTGCTCGCGGATGAAGTCCTCGAGGAAGTCCAGCGACCGGCCCGAGGCCGTGTAGTCGGCGTAGGTGACCCGCCGCGGCCCGAACGGGCCGTCCATCAGCTCGCCCTCGCCGATGATCCCCCGCCGGATCCGCTCCACCAGCGGTGAGGTCGCCATCTCGGACGGTAGCGGGGATCCGGTACGGGCCGGCGCTCGTCCCACGGTCGCCACGGCCGCCTCCTCCGCCGCGAAGAATCGCTGAGGTTCCGCGTCGATCATCGCCTGCGGGTGCTGCGATTGATCCGGATCATCTTGAGGTTGATGCGGGCGAATCGCCATAGCTGCCAGGGAATGAACGTCCGGGTGAAGAGGGTCCAGCGGGTGGGCCGTGTGACGTAGGGGGCGGTGCCGGCCGTCACCTTGGCGGAGCCGCTGGCGGCTGCGGCGGGCTGGGGGGTGCGGGCGGGCGTGTCGGGGACGGCCATGACGGTCACTCCGGGATAAGGGCCCAGCCTGGGCGGAGCCTGGCCTTGTACAGGAACATGTGGTGCAGCAGGATCTTGATCCAGTGCCCGGCGAGGCCGATCTCGCCGGAGGTCCGGTTCAGGTCGCGCCCGTACAGCGGGTAGCGGCCGAAGTCCGGGACGATCGGGTACACGGTCATCGACGCTGCCGTGCCGGTGAGCAGGTGCGCGCCGGCGGAGGCCACGCACGCCGCGCCCATCTCGGCCATGGAGGCGGCGTGGGTTGGCCGCGGCGCGCCGCGGATCATGTCGGCGATGCTGGCCGCGACGGCCTTGCCGATCTCGGCCGAGGGCATCCCGGTGCGCGGCGGGGCCGGGGCGATGAGTGTGCCGTTCGGGCTGGTGTGCGGGAGCGAGATCGCATGCGGCGGGGCGAACGCGATCCCGGCAGCGAAGATGTTCGGGTAGGCGGGTGACTGGTAGCTGCGCGGCCAGTCACCGGGTCCCCACTGTTCATACGGCTTGGCGGTGTAGTCCGCGTCCACCCGCATGAAGTCGTTGGGCAGGAACAGGCGGCCGGTGATGTCGTCGCCGTCGCGGCCGTAGGCCTTCAGGCCGACGCCGGAGAACGGCGGCAGCAGCATGGCGAAGTCGAACTCCTGCTCGCGCTGGGCTCCGTCCAGCGTCTCGTAGCAGACCCGGTCTTTGTCCACCTTGCTCACGTGCGCGCGGGTGATCCAGTCGATGCCCCGCTCGGCGAACAGCGATTCGGTGAACAGGCTGCTGGGCATGACGTAACCGCCGCGGCGCAGATGCATGCCGCCCATGCCGAAGTCGCCGAGCTCGTATTCGTTAGTGATCCAGACGATCTCCGCTTTGTCCCTGACCTTGCGGGCCCGCAGCTCGAACTCGAGGTTGACGATGTACTCGAAGGCCGCGCCCTCGCAGGTGCAGGTGCCATGGCCCACGCCGACCAGGAAACGCTGCCGCTGGCCACGGTGCATTCGCTGGACCGCTTCGTCGAGCGCGGCGGAGGCCTGGACCGCGTGCTCGGGGGTGCACACCGACAGGCTGTGGCCGTCGGGGCCGAGCCCTTCGGTCTTATCGAAGCGCAGCCGGGGCCCGGTGGCGTTGATCAGGAAGTCGTAGCGGATCTTCTCGGTGCCGCCGGAGCCCGGCTCGATCACGACAAACGGGTCCGGGTGAGCGGCATCGCCCTCCGGGTGGATCTCGCGGGCCCAGGCCTGCCTGAACTCGATCCCTTGCCGCTCGTAGACGGGCGCGAGCGGGAACATCACCTGGTGCGGTGCCATCAGGCCCACGCCGACCCAGATATTGGACGGGATCCAGTTGTAGGAGTCGTTGGGCGAGACGACCGTCACCGTAGCGTCGCGGCCCAGCCACTTCCTGGCGTAGGCGGCAGCTGTGTGGCCGGAGATTCCCGCGCCTAGGATCACCACGCGGCTCATCGGGCCTCCTATCGCAAGGATGACCCCCGCAGCGTCCCCGGCCCGGGCTTCTGGGGACAAGGGACCAATGGCCCTGGCGAGGGAGGCTTCCTGCTCTGCTTGTTCCAGTTACCTGACACGCGGCCTGGCGCGACGGGCGAGACCCTCCCACGGCCGACAAAGGTCCTGCTCATCGGGGCCGTCCGGCCCGATGGATACCATGCCGGGGTATGGGAAGCTGTCCTGCGGCGGTGCAAGAAGGGAGCTGCAAGCGGGCCAGGCCGGGCCGCCAGATAAAGCCTGGGACCTGGCGTGATGCCCGGTCCGTTCGGCCTGAAGATCTTTTCCCCGAACGCGCCGTGGTGCACGTGACGGCACAGGGAAAGAGGCGATGCGCGGATGAGCACGGTGACGGGCGCGAGTCTTGCCGCGGCGCCAGGCGGTGCGGTGCGAGCCGTAGAGCTGGCGATCGGCGGGATGACTTGTGCCTCGTGCGCGGCCAGGGTGGAGAGGAAGCTCAGCAAGCTCGAGGGCGTCACCGCGACGGTCAACTTCGCCACCGGGACCGCGCGGGTCAGCTGCCCGGCCGCGCTGCCCGCCGCCGACCTGATCTCGGCGGTCGAGCAGGCCGGCTACACCGCGGCCCTGCCCGCGCCGCCCGATGGTGAGCCGACCGCGGCAGCGGGAGAACAGGACGGCGCCGGCGAGATTGCCGCGTTGCGGCAGCGGCTGCTGGTGTCGGCCGCGCTGGCCGTCCCGGTGGTGGTGCTGGCGATGATCCCGCCGTTGCAGTTCCGGAACTGGCAGTGGGCCTGCCTGGCGCTGGCCTCCCCGGTGGCGGTGTGGGGGGCGTGGCCGTTCCACCGAGCCGCCCTGGTCAACGCCCGGCATGGCGCGGCGACCATGGACACGCTGGTGTCACTCGGGGTCAGCGCGGCGTACCTGTGGTCGCTGTACGCGCTGTTCTTCGGGGCCGCGGGCCGGGCGGGCATGCGGATGAGCTTCGCCTGGCTGGCGCGCGGCGGCGGGACGGGAGCCATCTACCTGGACGTCGCCGCCGGGTTGACGGCGCTGATCCTGCTCGGCCGTTATCTGGAGGCCCGGGCGAAGCGGCGTTCGGGCGCGGCGCTGCGGGCGCTGCTGTCGCTGGGCGCCAGGGACGCCGCGGTGCTGCGCGACGGGCGCGAGGTGCAGGTCCCGGTGGGGCAGCTGGCCGTGGGCGAGGAGTTCGTGGTCCGGCCCGGGGAGAAGATCGCCACCGACGGGGTCGTCGTCTCGGGCAGTTCGGCGGTGGACACCTCGATGCTCACCGGGGAGCCGGTGCCGGCCGAGGTGGGCCCGGGCGATGCCGTGGCCGGCGGGTGCGTGAACGCCGGCGGGCGGCTGGTGCTCCGCGCGACCGCGGTGGGTGCCGACACATTGCTGGCCCAGATGACCAGGCTGGTGACCGAGGCGCAGGCCGGCAAGGCGCCCGTGCAGCGGCTGGCGGACCGGATCTCCGCCGTGTTCGTCCCCGTCGTCATGGCCGTCGCGGCCGTGACACTGGCCGCGTGGCTGGCGGCCGGGCAGCCCGCCGCGGCCGCGTTCACCGCAGCGGTCGCCGTGCTGATCGTCGCCTGCCCGTGCGCGATGGGCCTGGCCACCCCGACCGCGATCCTGGTCGGCACCGGCCGCGGCGCACAGCTCGGCATCCTGATCAAGGGACCGGAGGTGCTGGAGTCCACCCGGAAGGTCGACACCATCGTGCTGGACAAGACCGGGACCGTCACCACCGGCAAGATGAGCCTGGCGGACGTGGCCGCCGCGCCCGGCGTGGACACCAGCGAGCTGCTGCGGCTGGCCGCGGCGGTGGAGGACGCCTCCGAGCACCCGGTCGGCGCGGCCATCGTGGCCGGCGCCACCGAACGGCTGCGCGACGCCCCGGGCGGCGGGAAGCTGCCCGCGGTAGACAGCTTCGCCAGCGCCCGGGGGTTCGGCGTGTCGGGCATCGCCGACGGGCATGCCGTGGCGCTGGGCCGGCGGGGCTGGCTGGAATCGCAGTGGGCGCTTGCGGTCCCGGCCGGGCTCGCCGCCCGCACCGCCGACGCGGAGGCCGCCGGGCAGACCGTGGTGTTCGCGGCCTGGGACGGGCAGGTCCGCGGCGTGCTGATGGTCGCCGACACGATCAGGCCGACGTCGACGGAGGCGGTCAGGCGGCTGCGCGGCCTAGGCCTGCGGCCGGTGCTCCTTACCGGCGACAACGACCGCGCCGCCCGCTCCGCGGCCGAGGCCGTCGGCATCGGCGAGGTCATCGCCGGCGTGTCGCCGGCCGGCAAGGCCGAAGTGGTCAGGCGGCTGCAGGAGGAGGGCCGGGTGGTGGCGATGGCCGGCGACGGGGTCAACGACGCCGCCGCGCTCGCCCAGGCCGACCTCGGCCTGGCCATGGGCACCGGCACCGACGCCGCCATCGAGGCGGCCGACCTGACCCTGGTCCGCGGTGACCTGCTCGCCGTCCCCGACGCGATCCTGCTGTCCCGTCGCACGCTGGCCACCATCAAGGGCAACCTGTTCTGGGCGTTCGGCTACAACACCGCCGCCATCCCGCTGGCCGCCCTGGGGTTCCTCGACCCGCTGATCGCCGGGGCCGCGATGGCGTTCAGCTCCGTCTTCGTGGTCTCCAACAGCCTGCGGCTGCGCCGGTTCGGCCCCGCCCTGCCCACTTCCCCCGCTTTGCCCTCCGGTCGCGACCTGACGATGCCCGAGCGGAGGTGACCCGGCATGGCGCGCCGGCTCATCGCGGGCCTGCTGGCGGCCATTGCGGTGCTGGCCGGGTGCGGGCGCCGGTCATCCCCGGTGTGGTGAAGGCGGTGGCGAGGGGGAACTTCCGGGGCAACTGCGATCTTTACGCGGCGGCGGTGAGATGGAAGGTGGTGCCGACGCTGTTCTGGATGAAGGCGCCGGGCAGGCGGCGGGCGATCGCGTGGGTGGCCTTCCAGCCGGTGCAGTGGGCGGGGACGATCACCTCGGGGGCGAGCTGCTCGAGCGCGTTGACGGTGTCCCCGATGACCGGTTCGAACAGCGGGCCGGCCAGATGGAAACCGCCGATGACGGCGTGCAGCTTGTCGACGCCGGTCAGGCGCTGAGCGTAACGGCAGATGTTGATGACGCCCGCGTGCCCGCAGCCGGTGAGCACGACCAGCCCCCGCCCGGCGACGTGGGCGATCAGCGCCTGGTCGTCGAGGATCAGCGGGTCAGGCTCCCAGCTTCCGCCGCGCCAGGCCTGGTGGATCGGGAAGCCCTTCTCGAATCCGGTGACCCGGTCGACCTCCCCGGTGATCAGCACCGACCGGTCGTACAGGAACGACGGCTGCCGCTGCTCGATAATGCCGAAGCCTGCGTCTTCCAGCGCGCGGCGGCTGGTGGTGGGCAGCTCGAACGGCTCGCCGGGAATGGCCAGGCGCCGCCGGGCCCAGAACTCGGGATGGATCAGCACCGGCAGGTTCGCCCGGCCGAGCTGGCCGATCAGGCCGGAGAGCCCGGTGGTGTGGTCGAAGTGGCCATGGCTGCAGACGATCGCCTCGATGTCGGCCAGATCCTGGCCCAGGCGGCGCAGGTTGTCGGCGCACCCGTCGGGCGTCAGCCCGGTGTCGAACAGCAGCCGGCGCACCCGGCCGCCCTTGCGGACCTCCACCAGCGCGGAGAACCCGTGCTGGGCCAGCGGCACGTCAGCCGCCTTGCCCCCCAGTATCGTCGGGGCCTCCAGCGGCGGTGCCAGCCGGGCCATGGCGGCCAGCGGGAGCCGCTTCGCCGGGCCCTCGTCCGGCAGCAGGATGTCCGTGACGTTGTCGCAGACCGTCAGCACCGACAGCTCATCGACCGGCTCGAGCGCAAGCACCTCGCCCTTCCAGTCCAAACTGGCCGGCACTGCTTCGACCGGCGCGACTTCGGCACGGTTACCGGTCTGACACATGGCTGCTCCTCACTGACGGTACAGGCGGATCGTTGTCATCGGGCTGCCGTGAACATCGGCACGTCTCCTCCGGAAGCTGGCCTCATCCCAGCGCGGCGGTCAGTGGTGCGCTGGCCATCAGGGCCGGATCGCGACGCCCTCGAAGGTGTATCCGAGCGCCCGCGGGCCCTTCATGTAATAGGTGTCCAGCCGGGTCAGCTCGAGCCCGGCCGCGGCTACCAGCTGATCGATCCGGCGGTCCAGGTGGCAGCCGCCGAACGCCCGGCGCTGCAGCGGGGTGAGCAACTGCTGCAGGCGGGCGACGCTAGAATCGGGCGCCAGGCCGTGCTCCACGAAGCGGAACGCTCCGCCCGGGCGCAGCACCCGGCGCACCTCGCCCAGGGCCCGCATCGCGTCCGGAATCGTGCACAGCGTCCAGGTGCTCAGCACATGATCGACGCTGGCGTCGGCCACGGGCAGCGCCTCGGCGTCGGAGCCCACGTACTCGATCGGGACGGCGCAGGCTGCGGCCCTTCCCGCGGCCAGCCTGCGGCCCTGGGCCGGGTCCACGGCCCGCACCCGCTTGAGCCCGGCCGGGTAGTACGGGATATTCAGGCCCGACCCGAACCCGATCTCCAGTACCTCGCCGTCCAGCCCGGCCGGCGCGCGGGTGCGCGGGCCTGCGAACTCACCGCCGCGCAGCGCCAGGTTGATCGCGCGGGGAAGGATCTGGTCCGCATACAAGCCCACGCCATCAGTGTGGCACGCCCGGCCGCGTGCGCAGCACGGCGTCAGGCGGCCGCCTGTGCCAGTGTCCGGGCTGACATGGTGACGAAGTCGCGGGACCACGGCATCGGGCCGCACCCAGGTCTGAATAGTGCAGGTGCGAGCTGCACGGCTCCAGCCTCGCGCGCGCTGATACCCCTAGGGGCATTACGCTCATGCCGGCCAACCTTTGGTCACTGCCCGGCAGGCCGATGGTCCGCTCGCCCGTCCTCGGGCGCGGCGGGTGCGCTGTCCGCGGCATACGCAGGCAGCCGGGCGGAGTAGATGGAGTAGCCGTCGACGTGGAAGGCGACGAGCGTGGCGATCGCGGTCGCCGCCGTCATCGGGACCATGAGCCCGAAGCCGCTGTGGGTGAGTTCGAGCACAAGGGCGAGGCCGGACAGCGGCGCCTGCAAGGACGCGCCGATCATGGCGGCGGCGACCATGGCGAACGCGCCGGACGGGGAGCCGGGCCAGGCCAGGCTCCAGGCGATGCCGAGCGCGCCGCCGAGAACCGCGCCGGTGGCCAGCGTCGGGGTGAACAGGCCCCCGGATGCCCCGCTGCCCAGGCACAGGGCCGTGACCAGCGGCTTGAGCGCGAACAAGACGAGCAGCAGGCTGAAGCCGCCGATGCCGAGGAACGCGTCATGAGCCATGTCCAGGCCGTTCCCGAACAGCTGCGGGTACCAGATGCCGATGACTCCCAGAATGCCGAAGGCGATCACCGGCGCGAACAGCGCCCTGGTTCCGCTGACGCGGTGATACGACACCCAGCCGATGAGCCGGATGTAACCGGCCGAGACCAGCCCGATGACCGGCCCGGCCGCCAGCGCCCAGATCATCAACGACCAGGTGACGTGATAGTCGGGAATACCCCGGTAGATGGCGCGGTCGGGCAGGTAGACCCACGCCGTGGCGGTCGCTATCCAGGAGCACACGACGGCCGGCAGGATGACCGGCAGGGAGATGCTGCCGAGGAGGATCTCGGCGGTGAACAGGGCGCCGGCCAGCGGGACGTTGTAGACCGCGGCGAACCCGGCGCCGCCGCCGCACGCCACCAGCAGCCGCCGCTGCTGCGCCGACAGGCCGCCCCAGCCGGCCAGGACGCTCCCGGATGCGCCGCTCAGCAGCTTGGGCGCCGCCTCCCGGCCGATCGAGGCGCCCATGCCGATGACGACCTCGGAGATCACCGAGGTGCCCAGGCAGCGGCGGAACGACAGCCGCCCGTCGCCGTTCCACACCACCTCGTCGATCTCCGACGGCTCGCCCTTGGTGTACCGCCGCAGCAGGAACCACGCGACCCCGCCGAACACGCCCGCGATTAGCAGGGACGCGATCCGCCGCGCTGCCGGTGCCTGCTCGACACCGTGCTGGAAGGTGCCCGAGTGGTAGCCGAACGCCGCGTACTCCACGTTGAACAGGATCGCCATCATCAGCGCGCCGAGCAGGCCGGCGGCGATGCCGGTCAGCACCACCATCATCCAGAACCGGGGGGTGAGCACGTCGGCCCCGCCGCTGGTGATGTTCGGCTGTTCCGTGGCGCCGCGGCCGGACGGCATGCGCTGCTTGAGCAGCGGCTGCGGACGGCGCATCCGCTCGCTGGCCCTGGCCGACCGCCGGCTCCGCACAGTGCCGAGCCTGCGGGGTGGGCCCGGAAGACGTGCCTGCCCGCCAGGGGTGGCCCTGCGGGCTTGCTCTGGGTGAGCAGCTTCACTCATCGCCTGACGGCCACATCTGTCTCCGTCATAGACCGACGGTACGGCCCGCGGCGGCCGACCCGGCAGACGGGTGCTCCCTCATCTCCTACAGGTTTTATCTCCAATAAGCGTTGCCCGTGCCAGCGCCCTGGTCACACCAGCGCGGGCAGGCTGCGGATGAGTGAGTAGGCGGCCACGGCGACGAGCAGGATGGCGAAGGCGGCGGTGAGCCGGGACGCGTCGACCCGGGAGGCGACGCGGTTGCCGGCCAGCGTCCCGGCCAGCGCGGCGACGATGAAGACGCCGAGCAGCGGCCAGTCCAGGTGGACGTGGCCGCCGAGGCGGGCGGCGAACGCGGCCGCGCTGTTGACCGCGATGACCAGCAGCGAGGTCCCCACGGCGACGGGCATCTCGAAGCCGAGGACGAGCACAAGCGCGGGGACGATGACGAACCCGCCGCCCACGCCGAAGAAGCCGGTGAGCAGGCCGACCCCGGTGGCCGCGGCGACCATCTTCAGGCCCTGGCGGACAGCCGCGGTCCCGCCGGGAGGCTGCCCGGCCATGGACGGGACCGGTGTCCGCATCGCGGCCGCCGGCTTGTCCAGGGTGGCGGTGAAGGCCCCGCCCCGGGATGACGGAACGCCGAGGTCATCCGGCACGGCTGCCTCGGGCGGGGCATGCGGGCCCGCCGCGGCGGGCACGTGCCGGCCGACCGCCCCGCGCCTGCGGCGCGCCATGGCCGCGGCGGCCACCAGCATGAGCCCGGCGAACAGGCTGAGCAGCAGGTCGGGCTGGATGTTCGAGGACAGCCGGGTGCCCGCGTATGCGCCGGCCACGCCGAGGACGCCGAGGACGCCCGCCGCGAGCCGGACCCGGCCGGCCCGCCGGTGGGCGATCATCCCGGCTGTCGCGGTGATCCCCACGATGAGCAGTGACCCGGCCGTGGCCGCATGCGGTGGCTGGTGCAGCAGGTAGACCAGGACCGGGACGGTGAGGATCGACCCGCCGCCGCCGAGGGCGCCGAGCGAAAGGCCGATCAGCAGCCCGGCCGGGATGGCGATGGCCAGCATGCGAGCTCCCTGTCCCATATACCCCCATGGGTATGTAACAGGGCTAGCCTACCGGCCGCGATCCGGGCCGTGCAAATACCAGAGGGGGTATTTTCAGGTGACGAAGGTCCCTGGCCGGCGAGAAGAGGTCAGGCGAGGGAGAGGAAGAGCTTCTCGAGCTGGGCGCGGTCGGCGTCGGCAGCGCCGTCACCGTCGCCGTTGAGGGCGCACTGCTGCAGGCCGGTCGCGATGATCTTGAAGCCGGCCCGGTCGAGCGCCCGGGAGGCCGCGGCCAGCTGGGTCACCACGTCGGCGCAGTCGCGGCCTTCCTCGATCATCTTGATGACGCCGCCGACCTGGCCCTGAGCCCGGCGCAGCCGCTTGATCACGTCGGCCATCGTCCGGCTGTCCACGTCCATGCCAAGCTCCTGGGTCCAGGGATGATCAGGTCTTCGGGTAGCTATACCCTCAGGGGTATAGTATCACGGGCGGCCGGATGAATGGCGCCAGGGCGGCGTCACCGCTTGCGCCCAGTCCTCGTCGCCGCGCCTCCCGCGGTGACGTGGGCCAGCAGGTCACGGGCGGCTCCCGCCGGCGGCAGGCTGCCTCCGGCCCAGATGGCGCGCAGGGAACGGCGCAGGTTCACCCCGGCGACGGGGACCCGGGCGAGCCGACGCGAGCCGATGTCCTCGGCGACCGTCAGCTCGCTGAGCACGGCGGGCCCGGCGCCGGCCAGGACGGCGGACCGGACGGCGGCCGTGGTCGACAGGGCGAGCGCCACCGGCGTGGTGACCCTGGCGCCCAGCGCGGCCGAAAGGGCGGCCGTGAGTACGTCGCGGGTCCCGGACCCTTCCTCCCGGCTGACGATCCGCGCGGCGGCCAGTTCGCCCGGTTCGAGCGGCTGGCCGCGCCGCGCCCAGGGGTGATCGGGCCGGACGATCACGACGAGCTCGTCGTGCCCGATGACGCGGCTGTGCAGGCCCTTCGGGCTGGCCGGCCCCTCGACGAAGCCCAGGTCGGCCTGGCCGACCCGGACCAGCCGGGTGACGGTGTCGCTGTTGGCGGCGGTCAGGACGATCTCGGGGGCCGGCTGCCCGCGGTGCCGGGCATCTGCCTGCAGGGATACCAGCCATCCGGGCAGGAGTTGCTCGGCGATGGTCAGGCTGGCGCTCACCCGCAGCCGGGTCCGGTGACCGGCGCGGAACGCGGCGAGCCCGGCGTCGAGTTCGCCCGCGACCGCGAGCAGCCTGGCCGCCCACTCGGCGACGACCACGCCCTCCGGGGTGAGCGTCGACCCGCGCGGCGTCCGGGCGATCAGTGCCACGCCGGCCTGCGCCTCGGCCGACCGGACCCGGGCGGATACGGCCTGCTGGGTGATGCCGAGCTCGCGCGAGGCCGCGTTCAGGCTGCCGGCATGGGCGACCGCCAGCAGCATCTCCAGGGCGGCCAGGTCGGGAACGCGGTCACTCAGCGGCACCCGCCCACTCTAGCCCCTGGTCACAAGCGGTATTTGTAACCGCGCAGGGCGCCTCGCCGCGGAGGAGCTATCCGCCGGGGCGCAGCTCGCCGCGGTGGCGAGGATCCGCGCGGTATGACCTGCCCGCCCTGCCCACCAGGCCTGGACGATGTCGCGTCCCGGACGGGCGTCCCCCTGCCTGGCGTGCCGCCGGGACCAGCGTGCGGCCTCGCCGGCCAGCCAGCCGAGGGTCTCGGCGGGCGCCTGGTCGAGCAGGGCCCGGAGGGTGAAGCGCCGTTCGCCGATCCGGTGCCCGGCGCCGGCCTCGTCCGCGCCGCCGGCCAGGCCGCGGCGGGTGAGGATGAGGCCGCTGCGGACCGGGCAGGTGAGCATATCCAGCAGGTCATTCAGCCCGCCGAGGCCGGCGGGCGCGGCCGGGGCGGCCCGCAGGGCCAGCGGCAACCATCCGCCCGGGTGGGCACCGCGCTCGGCCCGCAGCACCCGCCCGGCCAGGCGCGCCCAGGGGCCCAGGCCGGGAGTCCCGAGGTCGGCGACGGCGGCCAGGTAGCCGGGCAGCCAGGGCCACAGGTGCTCCCAGAACAGCGCGTGGCGGGCCCGGGTGAGCGCGTCGGCGGTCGCGGCGGTACGGGTGTCGCCGGCCGCCTCGCCGAGGGAGGCGTACAGGCCGAGCAGGGCGGTCAGGTGGTCCGGCTCGGCGGGCGGCGCGACCCCGAGGGCGCGCCAGAACCCGGCGGCCCGGTCGGCGGCCTCACCGCCGAGGCCGCCCTCGGCGCCCAGGTACACCGAGGCGTAGGGCGGGCAGTTCAGCACGAACACCTCGGTGTGCTCGGCGTTACCCGGCCCGGCCCAGCCGAGAGCGGCACACGCCGCAGCGGCGTCGGCCGGGTCGCCGGCCACGGCACCCAGGGCGCGGAACAGCTCCCATCGCCCCGCCGCCTGAAATGCCGCGCTACCGGTCACGGAGGGATTTCCCTTCCGCCGCCGGGAGCGCGAAGGCCGCGGCGGCCGGCTTGAGCGGGCGCATCAGCCAGCGTGGGCGCCGGGTGCCGTCGGGTGAGACCTGGCCCGCTGGGCGGGCCAGCGCGAGCCATTCCCGGTAGACCCGCCGGGCCTGGCGGGTGTCCACCGCGATGTCGCCGTGCCGGTCGCCCGGAGCGGCGGGGCGGACCCGTACCGCCTGGTGCCAGCAGTGCATGCCGGAGATCGGGTCCGGATGGACGGCGAACGTCAGGTTCTGGTGCACGCCGGTGTCGTTCCACCAGACCCGCCTGCTGTCCGGGTCGGCCGACTCATACGGCCCGGCCGGCACCCGGCGCTCCATCCGCCAGCCCTCGGCCTCGCGGTTCAGGCCGACGGTGGCCATCATCCCGCCGGCGCCGCGCGGCCCGCCGTCCAGCCGCCACCGGCCCATGTGGTGGCTGCACGCCACCACGCCGGGCCGGATGCCCTCGGTGATCCAGGCCTTCGCGACGAAGTAGCCGATCTCGGTCTCCACCCGCACCAGGTCGCCGGTGCGGCCGACGCCGAACCTGGCCGCGTCGGCCGGGTGGATCCACACCGGGTTGGTGTGCGCGAGCTCGTCCAGCCACTTGGCGTTCGCCGACCGGGTGTGGATCTGCGTCGGCAGCCGGAACGTCGACAGCAGCACCACCTGGCCTTCGGCCAGCCGGGACGGGTGCACGTGGCTGCGGATGTAGCCGGGCAGCGCGTGCTCCGGCCAGCCCCACGCGGCCAGCGTCGAGGACCAGAACTCCAGCCGCCCCGACGGCGTGGGGTACCCCCGCCGGACCACCCCGTCGACCATGACTCCGGCCGCCCGCCGCCCCGCCTCGTCCGGCGCAGGCGCCCCGAGCGGCACGATGTTCGGGCCCGGCGGCGCGGGGGCCGCGGAGTAGACCCGCCCCAGGGGGCTGACGCTCACATCCGCCAGCTCCGCGGCAGGCACCTCCTGGTCGTGCACGGCACCCTGGCCGCGGGTGATCTCGAACGCGCCGTACCGGCGCATCCACTCCAGCGGGGACAGGCCCTCGGCGGCGGCGCGCTCGGGCAGGCCGGGCACGGAGTGGGCGAACATCCAGCCGTAGTACTCGTCCACGGTAAGCCTGGTGCCCGGGTTCGCGCGCGACTCGTGGTACCGCCGGATGCCGAGCGAGCCGTCCGGGTCGATGCGCCAGGACAGCTCGATCCAGAACTCGTTCTCCTCCCACACCTCGCCTGGGTTGACCTGGCGGGTGTCGGTCACCCGCTCGCCCAGGCGGGACCGCGCGGCGCGCAGCACCGGCTGCCTGAATCCCACCCACTGGCCGTCGTACTGTTCGTAGGAATGGGTGTCGTGCCGCTCGGAGCCGTGCCCCATCGGCAGCACGTAGTCGGCGAACCAGGCCGACTCGTTCCAGGTCGGGGTCAGCGCGACGAAGCAGCCGACCTTGTCCTCGTCACACAGGACCTCCATCCAGCTCAGCCCGTCGGGGTTGGTCCACACCGGGTTGTAGACGCGGATGAAGTAGGTGTCCAGCCGGCCGCGGCCCTCGGCGAGGAAGTGCGGCAGCAGGAACGACAACTCGTTCTGGGCCAGCGGGTACTCCAGCGGCCAGGACAGCTCCTGCCACACGCCCGGGTGCGGCGGGACGTGGATGGGCCGCGGCACGAACTTGTTCCAGGCGTTGGGGAACGTGCCCCCGGGAGTCCCCACCGCGCCGAGCAGCGCGCAGATGAGGAACAGCGTGCGCGACACCTGCCATCCGCCCAGGTTGCCGGCGGCCGCCGACCGCCACGAGTGACAGGAGAAGCGGGTCCCCGCCCCCGCGACGACGCCGGCGACCTCGGCCAGGACCGCCTCGTCGATGCCGGATTCGGCCGCGGCGAAACCGAGCGTGAACTCGGCGTACAGCCCGGCCAGGATCTCCTCGAACGCCTCGAAGGTGACCGGTACACCCGGATGGCAGGCCGTGAGGTACTCGGCCCAGTTCCACCAGCGGCGCACGAACTCCCGGTCGTAGGCCTTCGCCTGGATCAGGTGGTTCGCGACGGCCAGGTTGATAGCGGCCTCGCTGCCCGGCTGCGGGGACAGCCAGTAGTCCGCGTGGGTGGCCGTGTTGGACAGCCGGGTGTCCAGCACGATCACCTTCGCGCCGTTCTCCCGCGCCTGCGTGATGCGCTGCGCGTGCGGGTTGAAGTAGTGCCCGCTCTCCAGGTGGGCGCTGATCAGGTAGATGACCTTGGCGTGCTCGTGGTCGGGGCTGGGCCGGTCGATCCCCATCCAGAACTGGAACCCGGTCCGGCCGCCGCTGGAGCAGACGTTGGTGTGCGAGTTGTGGCCGTCGACGCCCCAGCTGGCCAGCACCCGTTCGGTGTACCCGTCCTCGCCCGGCCGGCCGATGTGCACCATGATCTCGTTGCGGCGTCCCTGGGCCAGCGCGGCCCGGATCCGGGCCGCCAGCGTATCGAGGACCTCGTCCCAGCTGACCCGCTCCCATCCGCCGCCGCCACGCGGGCCGGACCGCTTCATCGGGTACAGGATCCGGTCGGGGTCGGTGACCTGGTTGATCGTGGCCGGCCCCTTGGCGCAGTTGCGCCCGCGCGAGCCGGGATGCTCCGGGTTGCCCTCGAACTTGCGCACCTGCCCGGTGTCGCGGTCCACGTAGGCCAGCAGCCCGCACGCGGACTCGCAGTTGAAGCAGGTGGTGGGGACGAGCATGTAGTGCCGCTCCTCGCGGGCCGGCCACGCGCGGGAGGACAGCTCCACCCAGTCGTCCCACCGCTCCCTGGGCGGGAACGCGGCCAGGTGCACCCGGCTCGCGCCCTGGTAGAAGGTCTCCCCGCGCGCTTCGGTGGCGGCCCGCGCGGCCGACACCCGGCGCGCGAGCTCGTCCAGGCTGATGTCCTCGGGGGTTCCCACGCAGCGGCCTCCCTGTCAGGCGAGCGGAGCTAGGCGAGCGGCACGGACTGCCCGGCCTGCACGTAGGCGTGCTCGTAGGCGAGCAGCCCGGCCAGGGCGAACGGGGTGGCCAGGGTCCCGATCCACGGCGCGGCCACGGCGACCGCGATAAGAACCATTCCCAGGCCGAACGGGCCGCGGTACCTGCCCCTGGTCATCTCGCCGGTGGCCAGCCGGGCGTGCGCCGTGACGTGCGGCAGCGTGATCTCGCCGGCGGTCAGCACCAGGTGGGCCGCCGCCGCGACGGCCAGGATCACCTCCCCGGCGGTCACCGCGTGCCCGGGCGCCAGCCAGGCCAGCAGCGGCAGCACGGCCGCGGCGCCCGCCAGCGCGGCCTGCACCGCCAGGTGCGGGGGGAGCAGCGGGCTCTGCCACATGTCGCGCGCCTTGGCCTGGGCGAACAGGTACGCGGTATAGACGGCGGCGCCGGCGGCCAGCGGCAGTCCCAGGCCACCCAGGACCTGGCGGGCCAGGACGGAACCGGTCAGGGCCGCCACCAGGTACAGCGCCACGGCTGCGCCGTAGCCGCCCAGGATGAACGCCCCGCGCACCAGCCAGCTCCGCCAGTGGTGCCGGGTGAAGATCAGGTGGAAGCGCATCGGGTGCTTGAGGTCGGCGATCAGCAGGCCGCCCGTGACGGCCAGGAAGGCCAGCGCCAGCGCCGGCGCCGCCCAGCACACGGCGGCGTTCCCCCAGGCCAGGACGCCAGCGAAGGCGAGCGCGACCGGTACCGCGAAGCTCCCGGCCGCGATCGACTTGGTCCACGTGTACAGGCTGACCCGCCAGCCCCAGGGCGCCTGGTGGGGCACGTCGTAGGACAGCAGCGCCGCCGCGGACGAGACCGTCCGGCCCGGGTGCCCCGAGGTGACGAGTTGCGGGTCCGGCGCGCCCTGGGTGGCCCACGCGAACAGCCCTCCGTCGGGGCGGCGGGCGGCCAGCGGGTCCAGGGTGGCCTGGTGGGCGCCCTTGTAGAAGACGGCGGGCCGGGTGTTCTTCTCCGGCCTGCGCACCTGCACCGGTTCGCGGTTGATCGTCTGCGCGACCTTCGAGGCGGGATCGTTCAGGTCGCCGACCAGGATCGCCTCGGTGGGGCACACCGTCACGCAGGCCGGCTCGAGGCCCACGTCGAGGCGGTGCGCGCACATGTTGCACTTCTCCGCCGAGTGGTCCTCGGGGTTGATGAAGATCGCGTCGTACGGGCAGGCGGCCATGCACGCCTTGCAGCCGATGCAGACACTCTTGTCGAAGTCGACGATGCCGTCCTCGCGCCGGTACATGGCCTGGGTCGGGCACGCCGCCACGCACGGCGCGTCCTCGCACTGGTTGCACCTGGTCACCTGGAACGCGCGCCTGGCCTGCGGGAACACCCCCACGTCCACGGACTTGACGTAGGTCCGGGTCACCCCGACCGGCACCTCGTTCTCGCTCTTGCAGGCCGTGGTGCACGCGTGGCAGCCGATGCAGCGCGACTGGTCGAGCAGCTTCGCCCAGCGCGGCGCCGGCAGGTCGGACACGGCCATATGCCGACGGTAAGGCGCCGCGCCCGTGCCCGCCTAGCGTGCGCGCTCTTGTACCGGCCACAAGCAACGTTTGTAAGTTGCGCTGATGGCGGCAGGGTGTACATTAGAGCTTGTTAGATACCCCCATGGGTATGCCAGGTCATCGGTGCGAGGGAGAGCTCCTATGAGCACTACGGCAGGGTCCGGCGTCGAGGTGCTGGCCATCGACACGCCCGCGCTCGGCGACCGGAGCTACCTCGTGCATGACGGGGACGTCGCCGTGGTGGTCGACCCGCAGCGGGATATCGACCGGGTGCTGGCCCTGGCCGCGGCCCGGGGGGTCAGGATCACCCACGTGTTCGAGACCCACCTGCACAACGACTACGTGACCGGCGGGCTGGCGCTGGCGCTGGCCACCGGCTCGGCTTACCACGTCAACGCGGCCGACGAGGTGGCCTTCGACCGGGTGCCGGTCCGCGACGGGGACGTCATCGAGGTCAGCCCGGTGATGCGGATGCAGGTGCTGGCCACGCCGGGGCACACCTTCACTCACCTGTCGTACGTGCTCCGGGCGGCCGGCCGCGCGCATGCGGTGTTCACCGGCGGGTCGCTGCTGTACGGCTCGACCGGCCGGCCGGACCTGCTCGGCCGCGCCCACGCCGGCGAACTGGCGCACGCCCAGTTCACCTCGGCGCACCGGCTGGCCGCTGAGCTGCCGGAGGACGCGGACGTGTACCCCACCCACGGATTCGGCAGCTTCTGCTCGGCGACCCAGTCCGAGGGCAACTCCTCGACGATCGGCCGGGAGCGGCGGATCAACCCGGCGCTGATCCTGGACGAGGACCGGTACGTGACCGAGCTGCTGGCCGGCCTGGACGCCTATCCCGCTTACTATGCGCACATGGGCCCGGCCAACGCCGCCGGGCCGTCCGGGCCCGACCTGACCGTGCCGCGCCGCGCGGACGCCGCCGAGCTGCGGCGGCGGATCGAGGCGGGAGAGTGGGTGGTGGACCTGCGGGCCCGCCGGGCGTTCGCCGCCGGGCACGTGGCCGGCACGCTCAGCTTCGACCTGGACGGCAGCTTCGCGACCTACCTGGGCTGGCTGATCTCGTGGGGGACGCCGCTGACCCTGCTGGGCCATACCCCCGAGCAGGTCGCCGAGGCCCAGCGGGAGCTGGTCCGGATCGGCATCGACCGGCCGGCCGCGGCCGCCACCGGGCACCCGGGCGACTGGGCCGGCGGCCGGGCGCTGCGCAGCTACCCCGTCGCCGACTTCGCCGACCTGGCGGCGGTCCGCCACTATCGCAGCGTCGTCATCCTGGACGTGCGCCGCGACCAGGAATGGGATGCCTCGCACATCAGCGGCGCCGTGCACATCCCCATTCACCAGCTGCCGTCACGCCTCGCGGAGGTGCCCGCCGGCGAGGTGTGGGTGCACTGCGAGGCGGGATACCGCGCCTCGATCGCGGCGTCCTTCCTTGACGCCGCGGGCCGGGCGGTCGTCGCCGTGGATGACGAGTTCCAGCGCGCCGCCCCGGCCGGCCTGCCGATCGACGGCCACCACGCGCACGCGGCGGCGCAGTAGCCGGCCCATGGCATTGCGCCGCTGGCCGGTCTCACGCTCCGCGAGGCGGTAACGGTCCCGCGCCGCTGTTAAGTCATCGGATCTCTGTTAAGTCATCGGATCTCTGTCTATACCCCGTGGGGTATACTTACGTCACGTACTCATGAGAGGTGGAGAGCCCATGTGCAGCCCTGCCGTCTGCCCTCGCTGCAGGAAGATCACCTGGAGCGGTTGCGGCGCCCACGCCGACCGGGTCATGGCCGGCGTCCCCGAGGAGAAGCGGTGTACCTGCCCCTGAAGGCCGCACTCGTGCGTACGTGACTCCGCCCCGGGCCTCCGACAGCCGGTGCCTTGCCTCAGGTTTGCGGCGGGAGGCCGTCACACGCGGCCGCCTGCAGGAGCAGGGCCGCCGCGAGCCGCCGTGCCTCGCCGGGGGTGAGCCCGGCCCAGGCGCCGCCCCCGGCATCCGACGAGGCGCCGATGCTGAGGCTGACGCGCTGAGCCGGATGACGGCCTCCGCCGAGGGCGAGATGGCCTACGCTGATCTCCCGGCCACACGTGGTCCGGAAGCAGACGTGAGGGTCGGCGCGGCCGGGGCCGGAAGTTCCGATATCCATGGCATGCCTCCGCGAGCCGGGGTCACGACGCAAGCTCAGCCAGGGCACCGGCGAGCCGTCGCCCCACCTCGTCGGCCACGGGCTTGAGCTCGGGCCGCCCGGTGAGGGTGACCATGACCTGAGGATCGAGCGCCTCCACGATCGTTCCGGCCCCGGCGGCCCGGACGACGACGTTGCACGGCAGCAACAGTCCGATGCTGCGGTCGATGCCGAGCGCTTCGTATGCGGCTGGCGGGTTGCAGGCACCGAGGATGGTGTAGTCCTCGATCTGCTCGCCGAGCTTGGCGCGGAGGGTGGCGGTGACGTCGATCTCGGTCAGCACGCCGAACCCCTGCTCCCGCAGGGCGGCCCGGACGCGGCTGACCGCGTCGGCGAAGGAGATGTCCAGGGTGACGCTGCTGCCATAGCTCATCGAGGTGCCCCTTCGGCCTGCTGCTGCGCGAGGTCGGCGCGAACCTCGTCCATGTCGAGGTTACGGACGGCCTGGATGAGCTTCTCCAGGGCTGCGGCGGGCAGCGCGCCGGGCTGGGAGAACACCAGGATGCCGTCGCGGAAGGCCATCAGGGTCGGGATGGAGCTGATCCGGGCGGCAGCGGACAGCTCGGGCTGATCCTCGGTGTCGATCTTGCCGAACGTGATATCCGGGTGCTGCGTGCTGGCCGTCTGGAAGACCGGCGCGAACATCCGGCACGGACCGCACCAGGAGGCCCACCAGTCGACCAGCGTGATCCCCGGCCTGGTGACCGTCTCCTCGAACGTGTCCATAGTCAGCGCGGTGGTACTGATTTTCTTCCTCTTTTCTTCCTCGCTTCCGGATTCGGATCAACATACCCCCACCCGTATAACGAGCAGCGGCAGGGGTTATTCCGCGCCGTAGTCGGCGCCGGGCTGTATGGCTGCAAGGCATCCGCCGACCTGTTCGGGCTGACCAAGGCAGACCTGATCGACCAGGTCAAAGACATCATCACGGTCGGAGAGTTCTATGACCTCGCGGCCGGAGGCCAGATCATCTTCACCTGACCAGCGGGCCAAGCTGGGCCGGTGCCTGCGTATGCGCCGGCTCGTCGCGCGGCCATCCGGTGGCCCGCGTCGGCCGGGCCAACCGCCCGGACCCGTTTGAGCCCGGCCGGATCGTACGGGATGTCCAGGCCCCGACCCGGGAGACCGTGCGCCGCGGTCGGATCCCGGGCCGGGGGCTCTGTTCCGGCTCCCGGCGGGTCAGGGAGCTGGACGCAGAACTCGGCCAGGCAGGCCACCCGACAGTCACAAAGATACCCAAGGGGGTATTTATATTCGAGGGTCGTTGGTCCCGCGCAGGCGTGCCGATCGTCCGTCATCAGCACAGGTCAGGCGTGGCGCCGGGCGGGCCGGGCACCCCCGGGTCCCCTTTCATATCTGTATCCCTATTTGAATCGGGATTGATATTCAGATAGGATCTCCGATATGAATGAACCGGAGGGAGCGCGGCCACGGCTGACCCGCGCCGAGGCGAAGGCGCGAACGCGCCAGCGGCTGCTGGACTCGGCGGCGCGGATCTTCGCCCAGAAGGGCTTCGGCGGTGCGGCGCTGGAGGAGATCGCCGAGTCAGCCGGCTATTCGACCGGTGCCATGTACGCGAACTTCGGCAGCAAGGAACAGCTGTTCATGGAGGTGGTCGCCGCGCACCGCTCGCGGTCGGCGGCGCGGCGCATCGAACAGGTCACCGAGATCATCGACGGAGCCCTGGCCAGCGGCGCCGATCCCTTCGACGCGCTGACCGGGATGTTCGCGCAATTCGCCGACCGCGACCGGGAGCTCGCGCCCCTGCAGGCGGAGTTCTGGCTCTACGCGGTGCGGAACCCGGCCGCCAAGAAGGTGATCGCTGACAGCCTCAGCGGGCAGGTAGAGGAACTTGAGCCCGTGGTGGCGCGGGCGCTGCAGCGTTTCGGCGCCGCCCCGGACGCCGCGCCGCGCGAGGTGACCGTGATCTTGCTGGCGCTGTTCCAGGGGCTGGCCCGCCGACGCCGGCTCGACCCGGGCGCGGTACCCGACGACCTGCTGGCGCGGGCCCTGCGCTGGCTGTTCGGCGGCCTGCGCGCCGAGCATCACGCGGACGGATCCCCGGGCCGCCCGGGCGGCGTCGGTGATTCAGGTGACTGACCAGGAAGGCGATGAGCCACGATGAAGCACGGGCCCGTGGCGGCGGCTCTCCTGCTTGCGCTGGCCGTAGGGTTGACGGCCTGCACCAGTGCCGGCCCGAGCGCTCCCCCGCCCGGCCACAACGCACCGGGCAGTACGGTCTACCGCTTCGGCGTGGTCGGGAATCAGGGCAAGATCGCACAGCTCGAGCTCAGCATGCCAGCCACGGTGAGCGGCATCACCGGGGACGCGGTGCAGATCGCGACGTCGAACTCCGACAGCTACGCGCTGACCTCGAGCGGCGAGGTCTGGGCCTGGGGCGTGGCCAGCTACGGCGAGCTCGGCGACGGCCAGACCGCGCCGTACAGCACGCGCGCGGTCAGGGTCGGCTTCCCGGCTGGCGTCAAGATCATCGCCCTGGCCAACCCGATGCCGTTCGACGGCGCTCTGGCGATCGACTCCCACGGCCAGGCCTGGGGATGGGGGCTCAACACCGCGGGCGACCTGTGCCTGCCGGGGCTGGTGGAGTTGCGCCCGGCGCGGCTGCCGCTGAGCGACGTGACCTTGGCGACCGGCGCGCGGACGCATTCGCTGTTCTACTCGGCGGGCACGGTATACGCGTGCGGCAGCGGCGACGCCGGCGAGCTGGGCAACGGCTCGACGGCCAGCAGCCCGACGCCGGCCCCGGTCACCGGCCTGCCGCGTGCCGCGCGCGTGATCGCGCTGACCTCTTCCTGGGAGGGTTCGGGAGCGCTGCTGGCCACCGGCGCCTACTACAACTGGGGCTACAACGCCGCGGGCCAGCTCGGCGACGGCAGCACGGTCAACAGTGCCGTACCGGTCCAGGTCAAGCTGCCCGCTCCCGTACGGGAGGTATCACAGGGCGGCAGCGGGGCAGGCAACGGCCAGACGATCGCCATCCTGGCCGACGGGTCCGTGTGGACGTGGGGAAGCAACCAGCACGGCCAGCTGGGCAAGGCCGGCACGGCGAACTCCCACGTCCCGGTGCGGGTCAGTGTCCCGGCCGGGGTGACCTTCGTGACCGTCGACTCCGGCGGCTACGCGTGTTACGCCATCGACAGCTCGGGCAGGCTGTGGGCCTGGGGCGGCAACCAGAACGGGCAGCTGGGAACCGGCAGCGGCTCCCTCATCGAGACCAGCCCGGTCGACGTCGGCCTCCGCCTCACCCAGGTCTCATCGACCGCCAGCAACGTCGCCGGGCTCCAGCAGCACCGTTAGGCGGTCGCCGGCTGGGCGGCCAGGCGCTCGCGGCGCAGGCCCTGGACCAGTTCCTCCTGCCGGGGATCGATCGGCGGCAGCGTCCCGACCACCCAGCTGAGCAGGAGATCGGCCAGGCCGGGATTGCGGACCAGCGCGGGGCCGTGCAGGTAGGTGCCGACTACCCGGCCGGAATAGGCGCCCTCCGTCCTGTCCCCGTTGCCGACACCGGTCAGCACGGTGGCGAGCGGTTTGACCTCCGGGCCGCGCCAGGTCCTGCCCTGATGGTTCTCGAAGCCGGTGAGCTGCGGCACGCCCAGCGCGGGATCGACATCGGCTGTGATCTCGCCCACTCCGCGCCGCTCACCCCGGCCGCTGCGGATGTCGAGCAGCCCGAGCCCGGGGACGGGCTCGCCTTCCGGCCCGCCGAACTCGGTGCCGACGATCTGGTAACCGGCGCAGACGGCCAGGACGACCGCGCCCCGCCCCGCGGCCGCCGGCAGTCCGCCGCCCGCCCGGAGCCGGCGGGCGGCCAGGACCTGCGGCAGGTCCTCGCCACCGCCCAGCAGGTAGATGTCGCCGTCGGCGGGGACCCGCTGGTCGGAATTGACCTCGGCAATCTCGACCGGGATGCCGCGCAGCCGGGCCCGGCGGGCCAGCACGAGCAGGTTCCCGCGGTCGCCGTACGTGCTGAGCAGATCCGGGTAGACCCAGACCAGCCGGACGGCTGACGGCCCCCGGGATCCGTAGCCCGGGCCAAGACCGTGATCCATCATCCCTCCTGCGCGGTTCAGGCCGTGCGCCCGAGCAGCGCGCGGATCTGCTGGAACGCCGTGTAGTTGGCGATCACTTCCATGGACGGGCTGCGGGCCAGATTGACCGCCTCGTCGATGTTGCCGACCACCCGGAAGGCCACCTCATCGGCTTCCAGCCGGACCGCCAGGTCGGTCTGGCGTTCACCGGTCACGAACACCGGCCGGCCGCGCAGGCGGCGGTAGTCGACGTCCCACAGCCATGAGGTGTCCCGTCCGTCGGGAACCTGGGCGTTCACGGCCAGCGTGACCGGCACCGGGGCCGGCACCAGGATGTCGAGCGCCTCCAGCCAGCCGGCCGGGTTCTTGGCCAGCAGCAGCCGCAGGTCGCAGCCGCGGCGTTCGACGTGGGTGTACCGGCCCGCGACGGACCGGACCTGCCCGATGGCGTTCAGCGCCGGTGTGACGCCGACGCCGAAAACGTCCGCCACCGCGAGCGCGATCACGGCGTTAGACCGGTTGGCCCGGCCCGGCAGGATCAGGTCCAGCGGGCGGGACCGGCCGGTGGGGTCGATAACCTCACCGCCGGCGAGCACCCAGCTGACCGGAGGGCGCCGGTTCGGGCATTCGCCGCAGTGCCAGTCCTCGCCGTCACGCCGCAGGTGCGACCCGCAGTTCGGGCAGCACCAGGAGTCGTCGTGCCAGCGCTGGCCGGCGGCCACCCAGGTGACCTTCCGGGCCTGGCCCGCGGCCCACGCGACGAGGGGGTCGTCCGCGTTCGCGATGACCCGGCAGTCCGCGGCGGCCAGCGCCGCTCGCCAGCGCCGGGCGAGCAGCCAGATCTCGGCCGCCCGGTCCATCTGGTCCCGGCTCAGGTTCAGCAGGGTCACCACCCGCGCCCCCGTGGCCGTGAGCATGGCCGGCATGTACTTCTCGTCGACTTCCAGCACGGCCATGGTGGCGTCCGGGGCCCGGGCCAGGGCGGACACCAGGCCCGCCTCCATGTTGGCGCCGAACGCGTTGGAGGCGATCTGCTGGCCGAGGGTGCCGATCGCGGCGGCGATCAGCCGGGTGGTGGTGGTCTTCCCGTTAGTGCCCGTGACCAGGACGATCTGCCGCCCGCGGGCGAGCAGCGAAAGCAGGTCCGGTTTCAGCCGCAGCCCGATGACGCCGCCGATGACCGAGCCGTCGCCGCGGCCGGCCAGCCGGGAGGCGCGTCCGGCCGCGCCGCCGACCGTGGTGGCCAGGCGTGCGCGGAGGGGAAGACCGGGCCGCCGGGACGGCGGGCTGCTTGTACTCATCGGGGCTGATGCTATCCGGTCGCGGTCGGGCGTAGGTCAGTGTCCCAGGCCGGCCGGATGATCCGGTCGGGCCAGGACAGGACGACCTCGAGCCAGCCCGGCCCTGGCCCGTGGGCGCCGGCACCCATCAGGTGGGCCGCGTAGGGCAAGCGCGCGGCCGGGTGGATCCCCGGCGTCGCGGCGGTCAGGTCGGCGTCGAGATCCGCGCGCCCGTACTGGCCGAGCAGCGCGATGCGGGCCAGTCGCCGGTTCCGCGGCGACCCCATGGACAGCCGGTGCTGCCCGAGCGCGCTCAGCCGGTCCGCGATCCGGATGCCCGGCCAGTCCGGCAGCCCGGCCAGGCCGAACTCCAGCGGCGGCGCGATGTCGTCCGGCCGGGTCCCGGTTCCGCCGAGCGGGTTCAGCCGCTCGATCTCGTGCAGCCAGCGCAGCTGCGGGATCACCCAGGCCGGCCCGGCGCGGCATGGCATCGTCGTCCCGTCCAGCATCCGGCCGGCCGTCACGGCCACGACGGACACCAGGCACCGCGGATCGTAGTACCGCCGCAGCGCCGCGGCGCGAGCGGTCACGGCACGGTCCAGGACCGTGGCCAGGACGCACTCACGGCTGCGCGGGCCGGGCGCCCGCCAGCCGGACAGCACTTCGGCGGGCACGCGCGGCAGCGGCTGGCCGGCCACGAACGCGAGCAGCAGCGTCTGCGCCCAGAGCCGGAGCCAGGCCCGGTCGTCGTCGTGCGCGAGCAGGCCGGCCGGGTGCAGTTCGTACCCGCTCCACGGCCCAGGCCGGCCGTCGGCGGCCGCCCACGACCCGGCTCCCGGGCCAGACCTCGAGTTACCCGTCAATCTCACTCTGAGTGAATATCAGGTTACGGACTGATCCTGCTACCGTTATCGGCGCAACCTCGCCGGTCAGGAGCGGCGCCTGCGCCAGTCGAGGCGCGGCGGTGGGGGGCCGAGATTGGGCGGGGGCTGGGCCTCGCCCGAGCGCCATCCTCCCGGCGCCGCCCGGCTGTCGCCGCTCGCGCGAGGTGCCGGGGCGCGCCGGGCGGCCGGAACCGCCGTGGCGGCGGGCAGGCTCCGGAACTCCTCCAGCGTCTGCGGGGTGGCGGCGCCGAGGCCGCCGATACCCGGATTGGCGTCGGCCAGGACCACCTGCCTGCCGCCGGGGCCGGCATAGGTGACGATCATCGCGCTGGCCGGGAGCTGCTGGAGTTCGTGTTGTTCGACGAGGAACTCGCGGGACCGCTGCAAGGCGAGGGCCAGCGACTCGCTGTCGCCCGTGGCCTTGGAGGTGGTCAGGCCCCAGGCCGTGCTCGTACTGATCCCGGTGCTGACCGATCCGCTCTCGCCGGTGCTGCGCGAATCGCTGGTCTGCACGTTGCGTGAGACGCCGGCGGGCAGCGGCAGGACGCCCTGATCGGTGCGGCCGCGCCCGGTGCCGCGCGTCGTGCCCTCGGTTACCGACCACGACTCCGCCAGGGAACTGGTCGAGCCCGTGGTGCTGGTGTAGCTGCTCGCCGTGGTGTCGGTGACCGACAGCCCGATCGTCTCGGTGAGCTGGGAGAGAACGAAGCGATGCTCGGTGCCCAGCTGCTCGCTGGCGGCCTTGGCGTCCTCGGCGTTACCGAGCCGCATGAACGCCACCGCAGCGTTCCCGCGGCCGAGGCGCTGCTTGACGTGCGGCCCGACGGAGCGATAGCCGAGGACGAGCCCGGTCCCGGTGCTCTCGCACGCGTCGCTCAGCCGGTCGAGTGTGTCGCCGCGCAGCCGGTCCGCGCCCAGCACGAACAGCGTGTGCTGCCACGGCGGTCCCGGCCGCGTCCGGCGCAGGGCGTGGGTCAGCGCGACGGCCAGGTAGGTCGCGAGCACCTTGCCCTCGACCGAGCCCGCGTGCTGGCCCACGGCCGCCACGCGGAGCGCGCTGGACGGCAGGGCGACCGGCGCGGTGCCCACGGCGGCCAGCTTGCGCAGCTGGGACTCCAGGACCCAGGCCCGCTCGACGACCACCCGATCGGCCGCCCCGCGGCCGAACATCGTGGTCAGCCTGTCCACCTGCGCGGCACTGATCAGCCCGGCGGCCACATCCTCGCGCGGGTCGCCGACCTGCGCCAGCGTCCGCAACGCGGCAGCCACGCCCGCCACGGTCGCCGTGCCGCCGAGCACCTCGATGACCCGCTCGAGGATGGCGTTGTCGAACGAGAGGTCGCGCGTGGAACCCTGTTCCTCGGTCGCGCTGGCGACCAGGGAGAGCACGTCGGCCAGGTCCCGCGCGTCGAGTCCGGCCCCGAGATCGAGCCGGGGCAGGTCCTCGGGCAGCACCCAGACCAGCGGCTCGATACCGGACGTCCGGGCGAAGGCGATCAGGTCCAGGGCGACCGAACCCTCGGTCAGGTCGAGCACTGTGACCTCGGCGCCGGCCGCCAGCCGGTGCGCGGCCGCCGTGGTGAGCATCGCGGACCAGCCGGAGAGCGTGCCGCCGGCCACGTCGACCCGGTGGATGCCGCCCGGAACGGTGACGCCATACCAGCGTTTCTGGTGCTCGTAGGCGATGCGCAGCGCCTGCCACTCCCGGACCCGGCCGGCGTGCTCGGCCTGCCAAGCGAAGAGCCGGCTCTCCTGCGCCGCGCGGATCTTGCCCACCCGGCTCCGCTCATCGGCCATCCGCGACCGCAGCGCCCGCTCCCCCTGCCAGACGGCATAGCCGCACAGGGCCGCGATCAGCACGCAGATGATCACGCCGAGCCCGGCCACCAGGACGGGCAGCAGGCCGGCCGTCCCGAGCACGACGGCCGCGACACCGACGACCACGGCGAGGCCGAAGGCGGCCTTCAGCGGCCGGTCGAGCAGGCTCTCCTCGCGCCGCTGAGCCACGGCCCAGTCGGGGCTGAGCCGTTCATGTACCGGCGGGGTGGGCCTGCGCGGCGGCGGGCCCGGATCCGGGCACGGTGTCGCGTACTGCCAGCCCAGGTACAGGCGGTCGGCTCGGGGTGAGGTCATGCGGCCTCCCCGGCGGGCCGACCCGCGGCCGGACCGGGATGCGGGATTCGCGCCCGGACGAAGACCGCGCGCGGCACGAGCCGTCGCGGGTCCTTGACCATGAGCAGGAACTCGCCCGCGCGCAGCCCGGACAGGCCGTCAAGGCTGCGCGGCGTGGCCTCATCATCCATCCGGTGCGCCACCACCACGTTGGTGAGGTCCGCGAGCTCAGCCGCGGCCGGCGCGGAGGTGGTCGCCGCGAGCACCGGCAATCCGGCGCCCGGGCCGCGGGCGATGAGCTCGGTGACGGAACCGCGCGGCATCGCGCCGCACTCGGTCAGCCACACGATGCCGTCGCCTGCGACGCCGATCCCGTGCAGCGCCGCGCCCGCCGCGAGCAGGTCCTGGCAGACCAGCCGGGTGAGCATGGCCGCGATGCCCGGCTGCGGCGCACCGCCGAGGCGGAACAGGACCACGCCCCGTTCGGCGACCGTCCGGCCCAGGTCGATCTCGCCGGCCGGACCCTGGCCGGATGGACGCAGCCAGCGGCCGAACGCCGACGTCCTCAGCTCGCGGAGTTGCCGCGTCAGCGCGGCGGTAGTGGCCGGCTCGGCGTGCAGGAGGCTGACCGATACCCGGGTCCGCTCGGCCAGCACCTCACGCCGAGGGTAGGTGGCCGGGACGTGCTCCATGCGGGCCCGCATGGCCGTCGGGTTCAGCAGGTGGATGACCTCGTCCAGGACGGGCACCCGGGGGTCGCCCGGTGCGGCGTCGATCAGCTCGAAGACGTCCTCGAGGTAGGCCACGCAGCTGCGCCGGTACTGGCTGCCCGGTCCGTCCCAGCTGACCGTGGCGGCGACGAGTGACGCCCGCGGCCCGGGATCGCCATACCGGAACGGCTCGTAGCAGGCGGGCTGGATCCACGCCCCGGCCGGGTCCTGACGGCCCGCCGCCGGGTCACCGAACATCCGCAGCGGCACGCCGGACGCGGCGCAGACCGCGGCCAGCCGTCCCGGCAGGGCCGGGTCGGCGGTGAGGTCCACGGCGAACACCGGCTTGCGGCGCCGCACCGCGGCGTGGACGAGCTGCAGGCTCGTGCTCAGCACGTCCTGTTCGGCCGAGCCGCACACCGACACCCCTCCGGCCATCTCCGGCCAGGACAGCGTGACCCGGGCGCCGGACCCGGCCGTCACGCCGAGGCAGCTTCCGTCCCTGGTCACGACGCCGCCGGCCCGGATCGCCCGCCGGGTAGCGGCCCGCCGGGCGGCCGCCAGCAGGCCGGGACGGGCCGGCGGCATGTTCACCTCGTCCGTGTGCAGCCAGGTCAGCCAGCCGATCATGGCCGCCTCGGCGGCACCGGCGAGGATGGCCAGCGGAAGCTGGCGCGGCAGCCAGCCCCCGATCCCGGTGAACGCGCCGGTGAAGTGCAGCACGTGGTCGAGCTGGTGCCCGTTGGCGCCGAGATAGCCGGCCACCTGGGCCGGCCCGTCGGCGAACCCGGCCGCCGCGGCGCGCGGTCCCACCGCCAGCGTCCACGCCGCCCCGATGACGACCGGGACCGTCAGCCACGACAGCCGCCACCTGGTCGCCCTGGTGATCAGCGCGAACACCACGGCGAGGACCAGGGTCAGCTGCGCGAACAGCACGTGGCCCAGCACGGCGGCCACCACGCAGGCAGCCAGGAACTCGCCACGGCGAGGAAGGCCCCTGGGGACTAGATATCGGGCCCGCCGTGGCATCTGCTCCGCTTGTGTCGCGACCCTGGCCGACATCTCGATCCAGGGTTGCAGGTACACGGAGCCGTGTCCAGGCAGTCACCCTTTCGACACGCTTACGAATTACCGCGGCGCGCTGACCGGGGCCTCAACCGTATCAATCGCAACTCTGAACAATTCTGGTTTGAGCATGACCACGGTGAGCCCCGCCGGGATGCCGGTGGCCGAGTCGTCGAACCTGACCGTCACCGTGATCACCGGCTGCCCCGGGGACAGCCGCAGGCTCCGCGCGACCGCGGGCTGCGGCGGGCTCATCTCGACGCTTACGGCGGCCGCGCCCGCGTCGGTGAGCAGCGAGTCGAAGGACGCCTGGCCGGGATCTGCCTCCTGGTCCGCCTCGGGTTCGCCGTCTTGCGCGGCTTGGTGCAGGTACGCGGTGGACACCGCGGCCGGATCGCCGTCGGCCGACCAGACGCAGCGCACGACGCGGATCGGCGCCCCGGCCGGCAGGCCGAGCGCCCAGGCCACGTCCTGCGGTGCCGCGCGCCGCGACACGTGCCGGGTCTGGCAGGTGATCGTGGTGCCCATCGGGTCCAGCCGCGTGCCGAGCCCGCCCGCGCCCTCGACCGGGATCCAGTAGTCGGCCGGGCTGGCCCGGTACAGCTGGCCGTCCGGCAACCGCCGCACCAGCGAGCGGCGGGCCAGGTCGGTGAGCGCGGCGTCGATCTCGGTCAGGCTGACGTTGTACCGCCGGGCCAGCGCGCTGCGCCGGGGCAGCCGCCAGCCCGGCTCCCGGTGGACCAGCGCCGCCGCTATCCGGTCGGCCAGCACCCCGGTCGACCGAGCCGGTGCCTGCCTTTCACCCGCGCTGGCTTCAGCCCCCGCCGACGGCGCCTCGGACAGCGGCGCAGCCGGAGGCACGGGGATCGGGTGATCATGTCCCGCGGCGCCAGCGGTCATTCCGCATATCGCCGTGATCGGGCAAGGATCAGCCGACCGATCACTGCGAGCGGGAGCACGAGCAGCAACGGGATCAGCCCTTAATCTTGGCAAGGAAGGCAGGACGGCGCCTGCCCACGCCCATAGTTACGCACCCTAAATGAACAGGAATTGAATAAGAAAGGAACGAACAGACGGCCAGTTGATGTCATATAGGTGAACGACGCCTATCCGGTGCGGA